>Susan_p2__coassemble_2808_pt1 | contig 6421 bp, 5 predicted proteins | sample Susan_p2__metabat2_low_PE_039 | metagenome-assembled genome bin Susan_p2 | reverse complement strand
CTCATTCGTTAACGGCAGGAAGAAACCAGCCTATAACCGGTAAACTTTCCGCCCTCGCCAGAGCCTCTCCCTTTCGGGAGAGGTGTCACGGCGAAGCCGTGACGGAGAGGGGTCCCCCTAAAGCACCTCACAGCCCCAGCTGCACTGCCGCATCCTCCCCCAGCAAAAGGGTCCAGCCCTCCGGCGGCAGACCCGGCGGACAAAAAGCAGCCAGCGGCCTTGGCAGCTGCCAGGTACGCCCCCGGACCGTGCGGGTCAGTTTTTGTGCAGGAACTGCGGGCAGCAGCCCGCGCCCCGCTACGGTGTGGCAGGGCAGCAGCCGAACCCCCAGCCCCGGCGGAGGCGGCGTCCCCCGGTCAAAATAGTCTGCCAGCCACTCCGATAAGGCCGCAGGCAGCTGACCGCATACCGACTCATACCGCAGCAGCACCACCGTCCGCCCGGATAAGGGGTCCATGACCTGAAACCCTGTGTCGTACAGCGCCTGCACCGGAAGCACAGCCCCCTCCAGTTCCAGATCCGCTGCGAACAAGGCAGGCTTTGCCCGGCCCAGGCAGTACAGTGCCCCCCGCAGCGCCAGATAGACCCCTGCACACAAAACCAGCAGCAGCCCCGGTGATACCGGCAGATACAGCTGCATATTGTGGCTCTCTGCCCCCCATGGCAGCAGCAGCACCCCCGTCAGCAGCAGATTGCACAGCAAAAACCACCCCAGCAGCCGCACAAAGGGCCGAAGCCCCGGCCACCCGTAGGCCAGCGCTACCGCAGCCGCACCTGTTCCGCCCTGGTAGAGCAGCGCTGCCAGCGGCGGCCACCGGGGCATCAGCATCGCCAGAGAAGCCAGCGCCCCCCATGCAGCCCCCGCCAGCAGCCGCACAGGGGTGCAGCTGCGCCCGCAGACAAGGCCGCTGCACAGCAAAAACAGTGCAGCGGCAACAAAGTTCACGAGCAGAAGCTCATCCAGGTACAGGACAGTTTTCATGCCAGCCCCCCATTGCCCCGGAAACCACCGGGGAAGAAAAGTTTTTTCACCCTTACAGCCTACTCTTCCCCGCCGCTGAAAGCTGTCAAAGCAGAAAAACCCCATTTTTTTGCCCCGCAAGGGGGATATGCCCCTCTTTTTTTGCAAAAAAGTATTGCCAAAACGCCTTTTATACGCTATAATACCATTGGCCGTGGTTACGGCAGTTTTGCACCAAGAATTCCCGGCGCAGCCCCCACACTGGTGCACAACGAAATGCTTTTGAAAAATATATGCCTCTTTAGCTCAGTCGGTTAGAGCACCTGACTGTTAATCAGGGTGTCGCCTGTTCGAGTCAGGCAAGAGGCGCCATTATCAAAACGGCGGGCTACATTTTTAGCCTCGCCGTTTTTTCATTGCGCAATCGCCAAGCTTTTTCACAGTTTTTTCAAATTTTTTGTACAAGTTAAAAAACTCCTCTTGAAGAAGCTGTCGCATTGTGGTATACTGCACCTAAGCTTCAAGCTTTTGCCCATTTACGGGCAGCCTGCAAGCCATTCTACTTCGATCAAAGGTTAGGCGCTCCCTTCTTTTGATAAGCAGCTGGCCTCTGCTTTGCTCCGTACCATTACAGGGCGGGGCAAAGCAGAGGACTATGCGGCTGTTTGGGCAGCATCTGATTTTGATATTTTTTCTTCGTCAAGCCGCTGGCGGCGTGGCCCCGCAGCTGTACAGAATACACCTTTGGCATGGTTTTCCGCTTGAGATGCTCTGTGGGCTGTGGTACAATACCGCTGGAGTTTGAATATAACTTGGAAAGAGGCTCCCGGCTCCCTTGGTTCGGGCAGGGCCTCCTGTAAAGGAACCAACATCTATGCGCTACACCTACGTCCGGCAGCATGACACAACAGACTGTGCAGCCGCCTGTCTCGCAATGGTGTGCCTCCATTACAAAAAAGAGATCACCATCACCCGCCTGCGGGATATGATGGGGACCGACCTAAAAGGCACAAACTTGATCGGCCTGCAAAAGGCAGCCAACGAGCTAGGCTTTACAACCGCAGCTGTTCGCGTAGACCGAGAGAACTTTCTCAGTGATTTCTCACTCCCCTGCATTGCGCAGGTCATCAACGACCGGGGTATGGGTCACTTCGTTGTGGTGTTCAAAAAGACCACTATCAAGGACGACGATACCCGCCGCAAGCATATGCTTACGGAGAACGAGAAAAAACAGGATGATCCCAAGTATAAGTCCCGGGATTATGTCGTCATCGGCGACCCCGCTACCGAGCTGAAAAAGATCACCCTGGACGAGTTCTATAAGAACTTCACCGGCGTTTTGCTGCTGCTGAACCCCACCACGGAGTTCAAGGGCGGCAAGGTAGCCAAAGGCGGCATGGTCAAGCGGTATTTAGACCTGCTTCTGCCGCAGAAAAAGCTGTTCGGCTTCGCGATCCTCGGATCGGTGCTGCTGACCATCTTGGGCATAGCGTCCTCCATGTTCAATAAGATATTGATGGACGAGGTGCTGCCCTACGGGCTGAAAAGCCTGCTGATCACCTTGATATTGGTGTTCAGCATGGTAAACATCACAAGCACGCTGATCGGCTATGTACGGCAATGGATCCTGATCCATCTGTCCATTAAGATCGACATTCCCCTGATGCTGGGTTACTTCGGGCACGTTTATAAACTGCCCATGAAGTTTTTCGCCACCCGGAAAACGGGCGAGATCACTACCCGTTATTCCGACGCCAACACCATCAAATCTGTCTTTACCAGCATTGCGCTGAGCCTTGTGATGGATATCGTGATGGCAGTGGCCACCGGCATCGTTCTGTTCCGGATGAATGCCACCCTCTTCTCCATCTCTTTGTTTATGACCCTGGTCAGCATCCTGTTGGTGCTGGTTTACCTGCGGCCCTACAAAAAGCTGAATGAAGAGACCATGCAGCAGTCCGCTGTCCTCAACAGCCAGATGATCGAGAGCCTGCGCGGCATCGAGACCATCAAATGCAACGCCAACGAGGATACCGAGCTGGAAAATCTGGAGCGGGAATATATCAAGAGCCTGAAGATCAGCCTGCGGGGCAGCCGTTTAAGCACCTCCCAGTCTTTGATCTCCTCGCTGATCGGCACCGGATTCCAGATGCTGACTACCTTTGTGGGTATCTCTCAGGTACTGGATGGTCAGATGACCTTGGGTGCTTTTATGGCGTTCTCCACCTTGTCCGGCTATTTCACCTCTCCGGTGAGCGAGCTGGTGGGGATGCAGACCTCCTTGCAGGAGGCTTCTATCTCGATGAAGCGTCTGACCGAGATCCTGGACTACGAGTCCGAGGACGAGGGCGACGAGAACCGCACCGAGATGGAGAAGATCGACGGCGACATCGAATTCAAGGATGTCACCTTCCGCTATGGCAACCGTGCTCCTGCGCTGGACCACGTTTCCTTCACGATCCCCAAGGGGAAGAAGGTTGCGCTGGTAGGCAGCAGCGGCAGCGGCAAATCCACCATCACCAAGCTCCTGCTCAAGTATTATGAGCCGGAGGACGGCGAGATCACTGTGGACGGCGTGAGTCTGAAGGAGTACACCAACGACTCGGTTCGGCGTGCGGTGTCCTATGTCCCCCAGAACGTGGAGCTGTTCAGCAAAACCATCTTTGATAACATCCGTGTGTCCCGCATGAGCGCCACTTTGGAGGAAGTAAAGGCAGCTGCCAAAAAGGCCGATGCCCATGACTTTATCCGCCGGCTGCCCCTGCAGTACCACACCTACCTGGAGGAAGCCGGCAACGGCCTGTCCGGTGGTGAGAAGCAGCGCATTGCGCTGGCACGGGCTTTCTTGAAGGATTCTAACCTGTACATCCTGGATGAATCCACAAGTAACCTGGACTTTGCCACAGAAAATGTCATTTTTGACATGATCTACAACCAACTTGCAGATCGTTCTATGTTAATTGTGGCTCACCGCTTGTCTACCATCCGAGATTGTGATATTATATTAGTGATGGATAAGGGCAAGATCGTGGAGCGCGGCACGCATGACGAGCTGCTGGCAAAGGGTGGCCGTTATTCTGAGCTGTGGAATATGCAGCAAGGCATTTTCCGCCACAAGGAACACGAGGCCCCAGTCGATGTCCAGCCTGTTGTTGAAGAGGATGAGGACGACGGCGAGTCGATCACCTATTAAGATGCAACCAGGTGCAAGCCTGGTTACATAAAAGACGAACAAACAGCCGCTTATCTGTTTGGGAGTTGATTTTATTCAATCATTCATTTGAAGGGAGTAATTCATTATGATGATGCCTGCAAACTACTCTGCTATCGCAGAGACCGAGATGACCTACGTTGTCGGTGGCGCTACTGTCCTGGAGGGCCTGCAGACCCTGGGCAACAATGTCTGGACCATTATCGGCAACAGCTACGTCAGCAAGCTGGTCGGTGCTACCATGGGCACTATGTTCAGCGGCAACTATAAGTTCGGTGGCGTGTGGAATGCCCTGGGCGATATCGTTACTGGTGGCCTGAAGCCCAATAGCACTACTGAGTATGTGCATGATTTCCTGAATGGTGCTATGCAGGTCGTGGGCCTGGGTGCTGCTGCTCACCAGCTGGCTACCCACGATGTGGGCGTTACTACCAAGAACGTGATCAGCGTCAAGATCAACTGATCTAATACAACCAACTTTGGTCTAGACCCGGGATCCCGGGTTTTAGATAAATAATTTTTTCGATAAAACATATCGAAGGGAGTAATTTATTATGATGATGCCTGCAAACTATTCTGCTATCGCAGAGACCGAGATGACCTACGTTGTTGGCGGCGACAGCCTGTTCCCCGCTTTCAACCCCCTGTCCACCCTGTTCACCAACGTTGTGAACATCATTGGCAACACCTTTGTGCAGCCCCTGGTTAACGCTACCATCGGCAAGGCTTTCAGTGGCAACTACCACTTCGGCGACATCTTTGGTGGCATCGGCGATACCATCAAGGACCGTTACAATGCTGTTCTGGAGACCAAGGTTGAGAATGGCAATACTGTCGTTACCGGTGGTCAGTTCAACGGCGTGCTGAACGCTGGTGCTGCTATCATGGGCGGCATGGCTGCTGTTGCTCAGCTGATGAACAACGACGTTAAGGCTTACACCTCCAACGTCATCGGCACCAACGGCAAGGTGATCGGCTAATCTCAGATTTACATCTGAAAAAAGATGAAGCATAGTTCTCTCCCCCCTTAGGGGGAGGGATGACAATGCCTCGTTGTGGTGTGCCAGGAGGCGTATGCCTTCTGGCACACCTTCTTTTTTGTGAAAATTTTTTGGATATCCTGTTATGTGAGTAATAGGTGATCGTAAGTGGAGAAGACCCTCTCCGTCAGCGCCTAACGGCGCTGCCACCTCTCCCGAAGGGCGAGGCCCTGGCGAAGGCGGAAAGTTTGCTGGTTTTAGGCTAACGACTTTATGCCGCTAGCCTAAAAGCCTAGGGCTTGCCCTCTTTGCCAAGGGCTCTCCCCTCGGGAGAGCTGGCGAACGAAGTGAGCCTGAGAGGGTTCGTACTGAGAGTAACCCTCTCCGTCATCGCCTCCGGCGCTGCCACCTCTCCCGAAGGGCGAGGCTCTGGCGAAGACGGAAGGTATCGCCCTCACCAGCTGACCGGTATAAAACAGAAACCTTACGCCCTTGCCAAAGGCTCTCCCCTCGGGAGAGCTGGCGCGAAGCGACTGAGAGGGTTCGTCCCTGTAAGAAACCCTCTCCGTCACGGCTAACGCCGTGCCACCTCCCCCGAGAGGGGGAGGCCCTGGCGAAAACGGAAGGTATCGCCCTCACCAGCTGACTGGTAAAGTATAAACTTTACGCCCTTGCCAAAGGCTCCCCCCGAGTGGAAAGACTTCCCCCGGCCGGGGGAAGATGTCGCCGACAGGCGACAAAAAGGGGAACAGCTGGCGCGAAGCGACTGAGAGGGTTCGTCCCCAATATGAGAGGAAGGTGTCCTCTTATGAAATCGGATATTGTTCCCAAAAAGCTCTCCATGCTGCCTCGTGCACGGGAGCTGCGGCGTAACATGACCCCCCAGGAGCACAAATTGTGGTTTGGCTTTCTTCGGGATTATCCGGTAAAATTCTACAAACAGCGCATCATCGAGTGCTTTATTGTAGACTTCTACTGCTCCAAGGCACAGCTGGTGATTGAAGTAGACGGCGGGCAGCACTACACCGAACAAGGCGAGCAATACGATGCCGAGCGGACCAACATTCTGCGCAAATACCGTTTACAGGTGCTGCGATTCCCCAACAACGCTGTGGACAAGAACTTTGAGGGTGTATGCCAAGTGATCCATCAAACCGTCCAAGAGCGCCTTGGGGTGAATCCAGATGATCTGTGGGAGGAAGAATAGATACACGAACCCTCTCCGTCACGGCTAACGCCGTGCCACCTCCCCCGAGAGGGGGAGGCTTT
>Susan_p2__coassemble_1164_pt1 | contig 14770 bp, 14 predicted proteins | sample Susan_p2__metabat2_low_PE_039 | metagenome-assembled genome bin Susan_p2 | reverse complement strand
CCGTCACGGCCTTTGGCCGTGCCACCTCTCCCGAGAGGGAGAGGCTTTGGCAGAGGCGAAAAGTTTGCAGCTTAACGGCAGACTTCTTCCTGCCGTTGACGAATAAGGACGAGACCTGCCCTCTTTGCCAAGGCCTCCACCTTCGGGGGAGGTGGCATTTCGCAAAGCGAAATGACGGAAGGGGTTCGTCCCGAAAGCATCCCTCTCCCCGCAGGCGACTGAGAGGGTCCATCCCTGCAAGAAACCCCAGGGCCTTTCCAAAGGCCCTGGGGTTTCTCGGTTTATTTCTCTTGGAGTTTGTGCTCTTATTCCTCTGCGTCCGGGGCGGCGGGTTCTGCTGCGGCGGCTTCATCCGCAGCCTCCATCGCAGCCAGCTCCTCCGCAGTCGGCTCTGCGGCGTCTGCATCCTGCTCCACCGTCTCGGCCTGTGCCTCGTCGTCGTGCTCGGTGCGGGCCAGCACCATCACCTTATCGCCCTCGCCCAGTCGCATGACCCGGACACCGGAGCCATAGCGGCTCTGCAAGGTGATATCCGCAGCGTGCAGCCGGATGATCACGCCTTCCTGACTGCCCAGCAGGATGTCGTCGGTCTCGTCCACGATCTTCACCGCAGCCACCTTGTCCTTGGCGGAGTCATAGTTGCGGATGCCCTTGCCGCCGCGGGCGGTGATGCGGTAGGTGTCGGTCTCCGACCGGCGGCCCTTGCCGTTTTCGGTCACGGTCAGCACGGTAGCACCCTCGCGGCAGATGCACACGCCTACCACTTCGTCGCCCTCCTCCAGGCGGATGGCCCGGACACCGTGGCTGGTGCGGCCCATGGGCCGTGCCTCTGCCTCGTGGAAGCGGATCGCCTGGCCGTTGCGGGTGGCCACGATCAGGGTGTCATCGCCGGTGGTCAGGCGGGTCCAGGCCAGGGCGTCGCCCTCGTTCAGCACGATGCCGATCAGACCGGTCTTGCGCATATTGGCGTACTGCTCCAGCGGGGTGCGCTTGATCAGACCCTGCTTGGTCACCATGGTCACAAAGCCCTGCTCTGCATCCCGGGGACGGCAGATCATGTTGGTCACCTTTTCGCCCTCTGCCAGCTGCAGCAGGTTCACAATGTTGGTGCCCTTGCTGGTGCGGCTGGACTCTGCGATGGTGTAGCCCTTGAGCCGGAACACACGGCCCAGGCTGGTAACGAACAGCACATAATCATGGGTAGAGCCCACGAACATCTCCTGCACGATATCCTCTTCCTTGCGGGTCATGCCGGAGATGCCCCGTCCGCCCCGGCGCTGGGCCTGGTAGGTATCCATCAGCTGACGCTTGATGTAGCCGGCCTCGGTCAGGGTATACACGCACTGCTCCTCGGCGATCAGGTCCTCGATATCCACCTCGCCGTCCACCGACTCGATCTGCGTGCGGCGCTCGTCGCCAAAGCGCTGCTTCATCTCCAGCAGCTCAGCCTTGACGATCTCCAGCACACGGGCATCATCGGCCAGGATGTCCTTCCACTCCTGGATCTTGGCCTGCAGGCCGGCCAGCTCTTCCTCGATCTTCAGGATCTCCAGTCCGGCCAGACGGCCCAGCTGCAATTTGACGATGGCGTCTGCCTGGATCTCGTCAAAGCCAAACCGCTCGATGATGGCAGCCTTGGCCTCTGCCATGCCGCCCTTGCAGGCCCGGATGGTCGCGATCAGCTCATCCACGATATCGGTGGCTTTTTTCAGGCCCTCCAGGATGTGGGCCCGCTCCTCGGCCTTTTTCAGGTCGTACTGTGTACGGCGGCGCACCACCTCATCCTGAAACTCCACATACTTCTGGATCATCTGTTTCAGGGTCAGGATCTTGGGGATCTTGTGGTCCAGCGCCAGCATGATGACACCCACCGTATCCTGCAGCTGGGTGTACTGGTACAGCTGGTTCAGGATCACCTGTGCGTTGGCGTCCTTGCGCAGGTCCACCACGATGCGCATCCCCTTGCGGTTGCTCTCATCGTTCAGGCCGGTGATGCCTTCCACCCGTTTATCCTTCACCAGGTCCGCCATGCTCTCGATCAGGCGGGCCTTGTTGACCATATAGGGGATCTCGGTAATGATGATCTGGGTGCGGCCGTTCTTGGTCTGCTCGATGCTGGCCCGGCCCCGCAGGGTGATCTTGCCCCGGCCGGTGGCGTAGGCTGCGCGGATGCCGCTGCGGCCCATAATGATGCCCGCCGTGGGGAAGTCCGGTCCCTTGATGTGCTCCATCAGGCCCGGCAGGTCGATGTCCGGGTCCTCGATGTAAGCAACACAGCCGTCGATCACCTCGCCCAGGTTGTGGGGCGGGATGTTGGTGGCCATGCCCACCGCAATGCCCTGGCTGCCGTTCACCAGCAGGTTGGGGAAGCGGCTGGGCAGAACGCTGGGTTCTTTTTTGGTCTCGTCAAAGTTGGGGTCCCAGTTGATGGTGTCCTTGTCGATGTCGGTCAGCATCTCCACGGCCATCTTGCTCATGCGGGCCTCGGTGTAACGGTAGGCAGCAGGGGGGTCGCCGTCCACCGAACCAAAGTTGCCCTGGCCGTCCACCAGCGGGTACCGCAGCGAGAAATCCTGGGCCAGACGCACCATGGCATCATAGACCGAGCTGTCGCCGTGGGGGTGGTAGGAGCCCAGCACCGCACCCACCGTATCGGCGGACTTGCGGTATGCATGGCTGGGGTCGTTGCCACGCTCATGCATGGTGTACAAAATGCGGCGGTGCACCGGCTTCAGGCCGTCCCGCACATCCGGCAGCGCACGGGCCACGATCACCGACATGGAGTAATCCAAAAAGGCGGTCTCGATCTCCTTTTTGACGTCCCGGATGATCTTTTTGGTACCGCTGCCCGGTATCATCACATAATCTTCTTCCATTTGTTCCTCCGTTTATCTGTTGAGGCTAACGCCTGGGTCACGGTTGGTCGTTTGGGGCGGGAAGCAGCGCTCCCCATCACACATCCAGCTTTGCGTACTGGGCGTTCTCCTCAATAAAGCGGCGGCGGGGCTCCACCTGGTCGCCCATCAGGATGGTAAAGGCTTCGTCCGCCTTTTCTGCGTCGTCGATGGTGATCTGCACGATGACCCGGTTGTCCGGGTTCATGGTGGTCTCCCACAGCTGATCGGGGTTCATCTCGCCCAGGCCCTTATAGCGGCTGATCTTTGCCCCCGGCATCTCCTGGGACAGCACCGCCATCTCCGCCTCGTTATAGGCATATTTCACGGTCTGGCCCTTCTGCAGCTTGAACAGCGGCGGCTGGGCCACATACACATGGCCCTGCTCGATCAGCGGCCGCATATACCGGAAGAAGAAGGTCAGCATCAGGGTGCAGATGTGGGAGCCGTCCACGTCCGCATCCGCCATGATGAACACCTTGTCGTACCGCAGCTTGGAGATATCAAACTCCTCGCCGATGCCGCAGCCCAAAGCCAGCACCACCGGCATCAGCTTGTCGTTGCCGTAGATGCGGTCTGCCCGGGCTTTTTCCACGTTCAGCATCTTGCCCCACAAAGGCAGGATGGCCTGGATAGCCGAGTCCCGGCCCATCTTGGCCGAGCCGCCTGCAGAGTCGCCCTCGACGATGAAGATCTCGGTGCGGGAGGGGTCGTTCTCCCGGCAGTCTGCCAGCTTGCCCGGCATCCGGCTGTTTTCCAGCACGCTCTTGCGGCGCACCAGTTCCCGGGCTTTTTTGGCGGCGGCGCGGGCACGGGCGGCCTGGGTGGCCTTTTCAAAGATCGCCTTGGCCACCGCCGGGTTCTCCTCAAAGAACTCGGTCAGCTTCTCGTACACCATGCCGGAGACCAGGGTGCGCACCTCGGTATTGCCCAGCTTTGCCTTGGTCTGGCCCTCAAACTCTGCCTCCTGCAGCTTGACCGAGATGACGCAGATCAGGCCCTCCCGCACGTCCGAGCCGGAGAGGTTCTCGTCCTTCTCCTTCAGCAGGCCGTGGCTGCGGCCGTAATCGTTGAATACACGGGTCAGGCTGGTCTTGAAGCCCTCCTCGTGGGTGCCGCCGTCCGGGGTATTGACGTTGTTGGCAAAGCTCAGCAGCAGCTCGTTGTAGCTGGAGGTATACTGCAGCGCCACCTCTGCTACGCCGCGCTCGGTCTGGCCCTGCAGGTAGATCACATTGGGGTGCAGCACGTCCAGCTTGCGCTTTTCGCCCAGGTAGGAGACAAAGCTGCGGATGCCGCCCTCGTAGCACATGGTCTCGGTGCGGTAATCCGGCTCGGCCTGCTGGCCGTCCTCCAGCATGGGGGCATACAGCTCCCGCTCATCCCGCAGGGTGATGCGCAGGCCCGCATTCAGGAAGCTCTCTTCCCGCAGGCGCTTTTCCAGGGTGTCAAAGTCGAAATGGGTGGTCTCCTTGAACATCTCCGGGTCCGGCTTGAAGGTGACCCGGGTGCCGGTATCGCCTTCCGCCACATCCCGGATGATCTGCAGCGGGCCGTCCGGCTCGCCGCGGCGGAAGGTCTGCTGGTACTCGTGGCCGTCCCGGCGCACCTGGACAGTGAGCCACTCCGAGCAGGCGTTCACCACCGAAGCGCCCACGCCGTGCAGGCCGCCGGCCACCTTGTAGCCGGAGTTCTCGCCGCCAAACTTGCCGCCTGCGTGCAGGATGGTGTACACCACCGTCACTGCCGGCAGGCCGGTGTCGGCCTGGATATCCACCGGGATGCCACGGCCGTTGTCGGTCACCTGGATCAGATCGCCTTCCAGGATCTTGACCTCAATATGGTCACAGTAACCGGCCAGCGCCTCGTCGATGGCGTTGTCCACGATCTCGTACACCAGATGGTGCAGGCCCCGCTCGCCGGTGGAGCCGATATACATACCCGGCCGCTTGCGCACCGCCTCCAGGCCTTTCAGCACCTGGATCTCGCTGGCGTTGTACTCGTGGTCGGTAGCGGTATCGGCATTGGTCGCAGTAATGATCTCTTCTGCCATATCCATTCTCCCTTTTGCTTGTTCGGTTTTCGTCTCTGATTATAGCAAAGCGGCATATCGGATACCAGTGCATCCTTTTTCCGCTGTTTTGGCGTTTCTGTGTATATTTTTGCGGCAGAGGGAGGGTGTGTTCACTCCTCCCATGCTTTTTTCTGCGCCCGCTTGCGCAGCGCTGCGGGGGACAGCTCGGACAGGTACACCGTATCCACCGGGCTGTCCGCCAGCACATAGCTTTGGGGCAGCTCGTCCGACAGGCTCACCACCGCGCCGTTTTTTTGGGCATAGTCCAAAAACTCCCGTCCCCGGGGAGAGATGGTGGTGGTCTCCAGGTTGAAGATGCCGATCAGGTCCCGCTCATGGAGCACATAGCCCCGGCCCAGATACAGATACACCGTTCTCCCTCCTTGGCGCAGACGCTGCCTTACAGCGCCTCCAGCACACCGCCCCGGACCCGGTACACCCGGCCCTTGGCTTTCTGGAAGCTGGAGCCGTCGCAGCTGGTCACAAAGGTCTGTTTCTCCCGCATCCGGGTCAGCAGATACTGCTGCCGGTGGTCGTCCAGCTCGCTGAGCACATCGTCCAGCAGCATCACCGGCTGTTCCCCCGTGATCTGGGCGGCAGCGGCTGCCTCGGCCAATTTCAGGCTCAAAGCCACGCTGCGCTGCTGGCCCTGGCTGGCGTAGACCCGGGCGCTCTGTCCATCCAAAAGCAGCTCCAGATCCTCCCGGTGGGGGCCGTACAGGCTCTGCCCGGCCCGCAGCTCTTCCTGCTGGCGGGCCTGCAAAAGCGCCCCCAATGCGCCGGGTTCAAACCGGGCGGCATAGTGGATCTCCAGTTTTTCAGCCCCGCGGCTCAGCTCAGCATAGTAGCCGCAGGCCAGCGGCCCCAGCAGTTCCAGGTAGGCCCGCCTGCGCTGCTGCACCAGCTCGCCCTGGGCCGCCAGCTCCCGGTTCAGCACCTCCAAAAGCGCCACCGTCTCGGCATAGGGCCGGGGAGCCGCAGTGCGGCGCAGCAGCGCATTTTTCTGCTGCAGCGTCCGGACATACCGCCGGTATACCGCCAGATACCCGGGGTACATCTGGCACAGCGCCCCATCCAAAAAGCGTCTGCGCCCTTCCGGTGCGCCTTTTACCAGGCTCAGATGTCCGGGGTCGAACACCACAGCCGGAAAGCTGCCGGCCAGCGCCGCCGCCCGTCTGGGCGCAGATGCCCCCAGCGAGGCATACCGCCCCGGCCGCTGGGTGCCCGGCAGACCCACCGTCAGCCGGACCTGTTTGTCCTCCTGTGCATCCTCCGCCCGGGTCCGGGCCGAGAGCACCGCAAAGGGCTGCCCCCGGCGCACCAGCTCTGCGTCCTTGCCGCCCCGGAAGCTCTTGCCCCCGGTCAGCAGCCAGATGGCTTCCAGAAGGTTGGTCTTGCCCTGGCCGTTGTCACCGCACAGGACGGTCAGCTCATCGCCAGGGTCCAGCTGGGCGTGGGCAATGTTGCGGTAGTTTTCTACCTCCAGCCACTCCAGACGCATGGATCAGCGGCCCTGGCCGATCTCGACCGACTGGCCGTCCAGGGTGATCACATCCCCGGGCAGGCATTTTTTGCCCCGCATCTGGCAGACCTGGCCGTTTACCAGCACATCCCCGGCCTGCACACGCTCCTTGGCTTCGCCCCCGGTCTCACACAGCCCGGCGTATTTCAGCAGGGCATCCAGCTTGATAAAGGGCGTATGGATCAAAATCTTCTGCATCAAAGTTCCCCCTTAATCGTTCTTGAACCGTACCGGCAGCACCAGGTACAAAAAGTCCTGTCCCTCTGCGGGCAGCACCTTGACCGGGCTCAAAGGGCCGCTCAGCTCCATGCGTACCTGGTCGGTGCGGGCGTTGCGCAGCGCATCCAGCAGATACCGGTTATTAAAGCCGATCTCCACTTCCTCGCCCTCGCACTGGGCGCCGAACTCGTCCACCACCCGGCCAAGGTTGGTCTGGCAGCGCACCACCACCCGGCCGCCGGAAAAGCTGATCCGCAGCGGGTTTTTCAGCCGCTCGGTGATGATGAGGGAGGCGCGCTCGATGGTCTCCACAAACTCCTTGACATCCAGGGTCACCCGGGTGCGGCTGCCCTCCGGGATCACGTTGCGGTAGTTCAAAAACTCGCCCTCGATCAGGCGGCTCATGATGGTGTATCCGCCGGTCATGAACACCACATACCGGCGGTTGGCGCAGATGTGCACCAGCTCCTGATCGTCGTTGGGCAGCAGGTGGCTCACCTCGGTCATGGTCTTGCTGGGCACGATGATGCGGATATCCTTCACCGCCTGCACCGGCCGCTCCACGATGGCCAGCCGGTAGCCGTCCAGGGCCACAAGGGTCAGTTTGTCCGGCTCGATCTCAAACAGCTCACCGGTGTGAGCGGGCTTTTTCTCGTCCTGGCTCACTGCATACAGGGTGCGGTCGATCATATCCCGGAACACCCCGGTCGGCAAGGTCAGGGTCTCGTCTGCGCCGGTGTTGGGCAGATCCGGGAAATCCGCCGCCGGCAGGGACTGGATCTCGAACTGCGCCACGCCGCTCTCGATCTTGGTCTTGCCGCTGTCGGTGGACACGATGGAGATCTGGCCCGCCGGCATCCGGCTCACCATGCTGCTCAGCAGCTTGGCGTTCAGCACGATCTCGCCCGGTTCCTTTACATTGGCTTCGATGGTGGTAACGATGCCCATTTCCAGGTCATAGCCGGTCAAGGTCAGCTGGAAGCCCTCGGCCTTCAGCAGGATGCCCTCCAGCACCGGAATGGTAGAGCGCAGGGTCACCGCCTTGGACACACCGTCGATGGCGGCAGACAGCAGAGTCTTATCACAAATGATATTCAAAGTGGTCTATCTCCTTTTTATCGAGAGTTTGTTCCTTTTTTCGCGGGGGCTTCCGCCGGACGGCCTGCGGCGCCCCGCACCTGTATTCACAATATTTTGAATATTTATACACACAGCAGAAGGGCCTTTTTCCCGTTCTGCGGGCAGCTCCGGGGGGTGTTTCCGGTGTCTGCTGCTGGGCCGGAAATTGGCAGAAAGCCCCGGCCGAATTTCCATTTTTGCCGGCCGCATTTTCCAGTCAGTGCCGGACGATTTCCAATTTCCATGGATCATCCAGAACGGTTTCTGCGCTCCTGGGCGGCTCGGGATATGCCACGCAGCGTCCGCTCGCAGCGCTCGGCGGGAGGCTTTGCTGCCGGACCGCAGCGGGGAAGGGCCGCTCCGGGTCCCGCGCGGCCGGGAGAGGGGGTTCTTGGCCGGGCTGCGCCCGCTGTTTTCCCGGTGCAACTGGCAAAACCGCACACACGGAGGCGGGTCAACTTTTCGCTCTTTTCTGCCGGGTCTTTGGCCGCTTTCGGTCCGCAGTCCGCTGCCGGAAGGCTGCTTAATTCTTTTTCCCCAAAGAGTCCGCATCGTTTGCTGCTGGATGCAGGGCTTTTTGCCCTGTTTCTTATTGTACTTGTTGTAGTAACAGTAGTAGGGGCTGGGGAGGGTGTTGAAAACTCGCCTTCGCTTAGCCGCCATGCGGATTTTTTGGGGTCTCTGTTTTGGGGATGGCGCTGTGGAAGAGTTGTGGAAAGGGGGTGTGTGCGCTTTTTTTCCACGCGGCATGTGCAAAACAGAAGTTGAATGTTGAAAACTTGGTGGAAAGAGTGGAAAGCTTCTGCTTTTCACCACAATATCTTGGACAAAAATCGGGGTTTGCGGCCTTTTTCTCCCCATATTTTGGGCCTTGGGTGGAAAATCAGGGCGTGAAAAGGCGCATCAGGCCCGGACATTCTTGATGATGTCGCTGACCGTCTCCCGCAGGTGCTGGTCGTTTTTCATGTCCCGCTCAATGGTCTTGAGGGAGTAAACGATGGTGGAGTGGTCCCGGCCGGAAAATTCCCGTCCGATCTCCTCCATGCTCATGCCGGTGACCTCCCGCAGGATGTAGATGGCCACCCGACGGGCAGCGGCTACGCCGGCGTTGCGCTTGGTGCCCCGGATATCGGCCGGGGAGACGTTGAAGGTGCGGGAGACTTCGCCCACGATCTTCTCGATGGTCACAGGCACCGGCTGGGTCTCGTTCAGGATGTCCTTGATGGCGTTCTGGGCCACGCTGATCACCGGCTGGATGCCCTCCAGCATATAATAGGCGTTCAGCTTTTTGACGGCGCCCTCCAGCTGGCGGATGTTGTTTTTCAGGTGGTTGGCAATGAACTCTGCCACATCCTCCGGCAGGTCCAGATGCAGAAGCTCTGCCTTGCGCTTGACGATGGCCACCCGGGTCTCAAAGTCCGGCGGCTGCACGTCGGCGGTCAGGCCCCACTCAAAACGGGTGCGCAGCCGCTCTTCCAGGCTCTTGATCTCCTTGGCCGGGCGGTCGGAGGCGATGACGATCTGCTTGTGTACGTCGTGCAGGGAGTTGAAGGTGTGGAAGAACTCCTCCTGGGTGGACTCCTTGCCGGCGATGAACTGGATATCGTCCACCAGCAGCAGGTCGGCGGCCCGGTATTTCATGCGGAAGTCCTCGGTGCTGCCCGCCCGGATGGCGGCGATCAGCTCGTTGGTGAACTGCTCGCAGGTGACGTACATGATGACAAAGTCCGGATGGGTGCGCTTGATCTCGGTCTGGATCGCGGTCAGCAGGTGGGTCTTGCCCAGGCCGGACCCGCCGTAGATGAACAGGGGGTTATAGGCTCCGGAAGGGTTGGCCGCCACAGCCTGGGCTGCCGCAAAGGCAAACTGGTTGGACGGGCCTTTGATGAAGTTCTCAAAAGTGAACTCGTAATTGCCCTGGGGGGAGGAGGGGTTGGCCTCGTACTGCTGGGACAGCAGCACCTCGTGGGGCGGGGTGCTGGGCACCACCAGGGTAATATCCACGTCAAAGCCCAATACGGCCTTGAATGCCTCCTTCAGCAGGCCCAGGTAGCGGTCGGTAACGATCTTGCAGATAAAGTCGTTGCGCACCGACAGGGTGATGTGGCTCGAATCCTCAAAGCTGATAGGCTCGAGCCCGTCGATGTACAGGTTATACGTCGGCTCGGCCATCTGCGCTTTGCAGTAGCTCTGGGCAGCCTCTAAAACGTCCTTGAAAGAATCCATAAAACATCCACTCCATTAGATCGGTCGAAGTTTTCAACAATCATGCTGATACTCCGTAAGTATACCACAAAAACCGCTGTGCGTCTATATTACTATAAAGTAATTTAATATACATAAATTTAGCCGCTGCATCGCTCTTGTGTTCTGGGCAAAGTATGGGCACAAGATGTGGGGTTAAAACGGTTTTCCACCGGGAATGGGTGAAAAAGTGGAAAACCTTTTCACATAAAAGTTTGGGCAAAAGTTGACCAAAAGGCAAAAAAGAGCTTGACAGAATGGGATTTGATGCGATATACTGTTGAATTGCAAGCCTGTCCCCATCTGGGACTCAAAGAAGCAGACCCCATACAGGGGACGAGTTTTTACGGAGGATACCACTATGAAGAGAACCTTTCAGCCCAAGAAGCGTCAGCGCAAGCAGGTCCACGGCTTCCTGACCCGCATGAGCACCAAGAACGGCCGCAAGGTCATCGCTGCCCGCCGTGCAAAGGGCCGCAAGAGCCTGACTGTCTGATCCTGCACCAGCTTTGGGCGCAGGGCGCAGCGCAGGAAATGATGCGCAAAAAGACCGCCGACATTGAGCTTGGCGGTCTTATTTTATTGCACGGCGCAGGGCGGCTGCGGGGCGGGCAGGGGAAATGCTGCCGCTTTTTGCAGAGGTCTGCCGCAAAAGTGGGAAAGATGTATTCTGTGCGCGGCTGTCATTTGAGCAGATTGACCGAAATTTCTTTAAAAGAATTGGCGAAAAAAACGCCGGAACGCACTTTCAAAGTACGCTGATTTTTGATATACTGGAAAGAGCATTGGTGAAAAGGGGACAGTTCTGCCCTTTTGGGGCAAAGCCCCGCCAAAGGCTATGGGAAAGGAGGCGCCGAAGGGATGCGATACCGTCCGCTCCGACGCAACAGTGAGTTTGGCCGGGTGTATGCCCGCGGCCGATCCTATGTACACCCTGCGCTGGTCCTGTACGTGTTCAAGACCAAGGGCCGCCGCACCCGGGTGGGGCTGACCGCCACCAAAAAGGTGGGCCATGCCGTACAGCGCAACCGCGCCCGCCGCGTGATGAAAGCGGCCATTGATGAACATCTGGATTACAACATCGGCGGGTACGATCTGGTATTTGTAGCCCGCAGCTCCACCCCGCGGATGAAGAGCTGGCAGCTCAGCGGGGCAGTGGCCCGGCTGTTTGCTCAGGCGGGCCTGCCGGACAAGGCCCTTGCCCCGGGCGCAAAGCCCCCGGCTACAGTCCCCCCGGCCAAGCACCGGAAATGAAGCGCACCCGCCTGCGGCAGGCCGCACAGCAGGGGCTGTGCCAGCTGATCCGACTGTATCAGCGGTACATCAGCCCGGCGCTGGGCAGCCGCAAATGCCGCTTCTCGCCCACCTGCAGCAGCTACGGCATCCAGGCCATCCAGACCCATGGCTGCATCAAGGGCCTTTTGCTGACCATCTGGCGGGTCGGCCGGTGCAACCCCCTGGGGCGCTGGGGCTACGACCCCGTGCCCCCGCCTGGCGCCTGGCGCAGCCCGGAGAGAAGCCTCTCTCCGTCCCGGCTGTTTTCCACAAGGCACAGGGCAAAAGGTGGAAAATAACGCCCCGGCAGACCGGGGACCAACACAGCCTCTCATGACGCGCGGCACTGTGGGCCGCGCGTCCTACGATAAAAAATACAAAAGCCCTGCGCCACAGGCGGGGCAGAATGGACGAAGCTATGAACCCTTTATACATCCTCGGTTGGCCTTTGGGCTACGTCATGGAGTGGATCTACAACCTGATCCCGAACTACGGCTGGGACATCATTCTGTTCACGCTGCTGATCAACCTCATCAAGATCCCCCTGCAGCTGAACCAGCAGAAGAGCATGGCCAAGATGTCCGCTTTCCAGCCCATGATCATGGACATCCAGAAAAAGTACAAGGATAAGCCGGAAAAACAGCAGGAAGAGCTGCTCAAGCTCCAGCGGGATTACGGCTACAGCCCCACTTCCGGCTGTATGCCCATGCTGGTCAACTTCCTGGTGATGTTCGGCGTTATCGAGGTGGTGTACCACCCGCTGCAGCGCATCTTCCAGATCAGCGCCGAGGCGCTGGAGACTGCCGGCGCCGCTCTGACGAACCTGGGCATCAGCTTTACCATGGTCACCCGGGACACCAACATCATCGCCCAGGTGCTGGCAGGCGAGTCCACGGTTTCTGCTGCATTCTCCGCAGAGCAGCTGGCCAAGATCGCTGAGTTCGGCCAGCACATGGACTTCTTTGGCATCGACCTGACCCAGGTGCCCCAGTGGAGCTTCCAGGCAGAGAACCTGCCCCTGCTGATCTTCCCCATCCTGGCGATCGTTACCATGTTCATCTCCACCCACATCAGCATGAAGGCCTCCGGCCAGGAGATGCAGGGCGGCATGAAGATCATGATGTACATCATGCCCCTGACCTACCTGTTCTTCTGCTTTACCGTGCCCTGCGCATTCTCCCTGTACTACGTGATCTCCAACATCATCATGACCGTGCAGAGCCTGGTGATGCGCAAGATCTATGACCCTGAGAAGATGAAGGCCCAGGTGGCTGCCGAGATCGCTGCCCGCCGCAAGGAAGAGCGCCGCGGCGTCAAGAGCACCACGATCCAGGTCAAGGACGAAAAGACCGGCAAAGTTGTGGAAAAACAGATCTCTGCCAGCGAGATGAACAAGCGCCGTCTGGAGTATGCCCGCCAGCTGGATGCTGAGCGGTACAAGGACGAGCGCACCGTCCCGCTGTCCGAGCTGGAACAGAAAAAGGAGGACTAAGCCCTATGATCCGTACCCTGGAAGCCACCGGCAAAACGGTGGAGGAAGCTCGTGCAAAAGCCTGCGCCCAGCTGGGTGTGGAGGCCGATGCGCTGAATGTGAGCTTTGAAGTGCTGGAAATGCCCCAGAAAACTGGTTTTCTGGGCTTGAAGCTGATCCCCGCAAAGGTGCGGGTGTCGGTGGAAGAGCCGGACCTGGCACCCGTGCCGGAGGTGGAGGTGCAGCCTGCTGCCGCCCCCGTCCAGCCGGAGGCAGAGCAGCTGCCCCAGGAGCCGGTCGCCGCTGTGGAGCCGCAGCCGGAGCAGCCCGAGCCGGAAGTCCAGGCACAGCCGGAAGCGGAGCTGGAGGAACAGCCCATCGAGATCGACTCGAACCCCAAGGTGGCCGCTGCAGTGGCCTATCTGAAAGAGGTCATTGAGAAGATGGGCGTGCAGGACGTACAGTTCAGCGCCGTGCAGAAGGGGGAGGCCACCATCATTTGTCTGGATGGTGAGAAGCTGGGCGCCCTGATCGGCCGCCGCGGCGAGACCATGGAGAGCCTGTCCTACCTGGCCAGCCTGGTGGCAAACCGCCTGGAGGGCGATTATATCAAGCTGGGCCTGGATGTGGCTGGCTACCGCGGCAAGCGGGAAAGCGACCTGACCGCTCTGGCACAGCGCATCGGCGCCAAGGTGCGCCGCACCGGCCGCAGCTTTGCAATGGAGCCCATGAACCCCTACGAGCGCCGGATCATCCATTCTGCCATCAGCAGCATGGAGGGTGTGCGCAGTGAGAGCAAGGGCGAGGGCCGGGATCGCCGTGTGGTGATCTACTCCACCGACCCCGCTGCCCAGAACGACAGCGCAGAGCGCCGTCCCCGCCGTTCTGGCGGCGGCCAGCGCCGTGGCAATGGAAACTCCCGCCGGTACGAGAACGACGGCCAGCGCCGCTCCGGCGGCGGTTACCGCGGCTCCCGTCCCAGCCGTGGTCCTCGTCCCTCCAGCGTGCCGGAGCGCACCTACGCCCCCCGGGACGCCGCCAGCGCCGAGCCGGTAGCACCCAAGCGCACCGAGCGTGTGGACGACTTTGAGGGTCTGGGCTTTGGTAAGATCGAGCTGTAAGCTCTGCCCCTGAATAAAAATACGAAAGCCAGCTTGCCTGCCCCGTAAAAGGGGAGGGGACAAGCTGGCTTTTTTGCTGTTGGGGGGCGACCCTCTCCGTCACGGCTTCGCCGTGCCACCTCTCCCGAAAGGGAGAGGCTTTGGCAGAGGAGTAAAGTTTGCAGCTTAACGGAGGCTTCTTCCTGCCGTTGACGAATGAGGACGAGACCTGCCCTCTTTGCCAAGGGCTCTCCCTTCGAAAGACTTCCCCCGGCCGGGGGAAGATGTCGCCGATAGGCGACAAAAAGGGGAACAAGCTGTCGCCGCAGGCGACTGAGAGGGTTCTTCCCGAAAGCGACCCTCTCCATCACGGCTTTGCCGTGCCACCTCTCCCGAAAGGGAGAGGCTTTGGCAGGGGCGAAAAGTTTACCGCTTAACGGCTGACTTCGTCCTGCCGTTGACCGGCGAGGACGAAACTTACCCTCTTTGCCAAGGCCTCCACCTTCGGGGGAGGTGGCATTTCGCAAAGCGAAATGACGGAAGGGGTTCGTCCCGGAAGCACATCTTTCTACAATTATAACTTTGACAAAACATAAAGTCGCTGAGGAAATGTTCTCTTTTGCACGCCAAAAGAGAACCAGAAAAGCGCCCGCTACTTTCGATGCGCGGGAGGCACGACCAGGGTTCCACCCTGGACCCAAAAGTGGAGGTCGCCGGAACAAAATCGGGCGGTGTGCCTGCGGCACAGACGCTTTTTCCGATTTTGCCCCGGCTCCGATTTTGAAAGGCGCTTACCGAAAGCGGCAGCAAGGCGGGGAGAAACCCTCTCCGTCACGGCTTCGCCGTGCCACC
>Susan_p2__coassemble_461_pt1 | contig 36932 bp, 31 predicted proteins | sample Susan_p2__metabat2_low_PE_039 | metagenome-assembled genome bin Susan_p2 | reverse complement strand
TCGGGAGAGCTGTCGCCGTAGGCGACTGAGAGGGTTCGTCCCGGAAGCAACCCTCCTTGCCAAAAGCTCAGTGTCCCAGGGTATTGCTGCTGGGGTCAGCGGCGCGGGCAGCCACTGTATTGGTTGCAGCATAAAGGGAGCTGGTAGGTGCCACCGGGCACATCAGAACCCGGCCGGTACCGCGGTACACATTGACCAGGCCCTCTCCGCTGACTGCCGACCCCATCAGGGTACCTGTACTGCGCTCCACTGTAAAGTCCAGCCCAGAGGACCAGCACACCGCCAGAGAGCCATCGATCTTCAATTCATCGTTTTGCAGCTCCACTTCCACCAACTCTTCGTAGGGGACATTGCTTTCCAGCGCAGCCACACCCTGCCCGGCCAGGCTCAGGCTGAAAAGTCCCTCATTGCCCAGCGCTGCCGAGGACAGGCTCTTACGGGCCGTCAGCTTGCTGCGCACCGAGCCGGAGCAGGCGTAGAACATCCCGTCCTCCACCGTGACTCCGCCTGCGCCCCACTGTGCCACATCCAGCAGCAGCAGATATTTATAGGTAGGCTCCAGCACCAGCAGGCCCTGTCCGCCGTACTCCGGCTTGACGGCTGCTTCCTTGGTCACAGCACCACGGACCATTTTGCCAAACAGGTCGCCCACGCCTTTGATGCCCGTGCTGGCCCGCACCGAACCGGCCATCCACTGCATAGCACCAGCCTGGACGATCGCCGTATCGCTGCCATCCAGCTCAATAACGATCTGACGGCGGCGCACCCCCATCTTGCCCATAAAATAGGCCGTAGCTGCGGCAGAAGGCGACACACTGGCATCCGTCAGGTGCTCCAGAACATGAAAATTGCCAAGGCTGGCAGTATAACGACGATTTGCATTTTCAAGGTTTTTGATGCGCATAAGGGCAGCCCCTCCTTTATAGGTGCGTTTTCTCTCCGGCATGCCGGGTCTTATCTTCCTGATTGTACCACATCCCCTGCCAGAAAAAAAGTATCGGCACCGCTGCGGCTGTAAAATACAAGCCTGCCGTTCCAACGCCTGCCTGGAAGCGCCGAAAGCGCAGAATGGAAAACGTTTTTTCCACAAGACCGGTTCTTTGTGTGGAAAAACCAGCCTCTCTTTTGCGCTTTTAGACCGTATTTCGACAGGAATTTACAGAAAAAGGAGAAAACCGGGGTGAACTTTATTTCTCTCGAATATTTTCCATTATAGCCATAAAAAGAAAAAACATTTGCCAAAAGAGTTTCGGAGTATTGACGATATCTGTAAAAATATGTATAATAGTCGTAGATCCTGTGGAACAAATTACCTGGCCTAATTTTCTGCTTTCTGCGTTCTTCCCAAACGCAGGCAGGCAGACCAATGTCCGAACCATCACCTGTCAGTCCACCGTCCCAGCCTTTGGACGGTGCTGCAAACCGCACCAGCTATCGTTGCACCGGCACACGCCCGGGAGCTGGGGCGGACCGCATCTTTGAAAGGAGACTTTATTATGAAAAGCACTGGCATTGTCCGCGGCATCGATGCGCTGGGCCGCATCGTTCTGCCCAAGGAGCTGCGCACCAACATGCGCTTGGAGACCGACACCAAGCTGGAGATCTTTGTGGATGGCGATTCCATTATTTTGAAGAAACACCGTCCCATTGGCAGCTGCGATTTCTGCGGCGAGGTGGACGATAAGGCTGTGCACTATGCAGGCTACTGTATCTGCTCTGAGTGCCGCCAGCGCATCAGCGAGCTGTAAGCTCCCTTAAAAAGGAGGCGCCAACTGAGAAATGAGCCGCATTGAGGAGTTCTCCCTGCCATCCAACGCCGCTGGGCGGCAGCTGCACGGGTTCCGCTGTATTCCAGAGGGGCCGGTGCGGGCCGTTTTGCAGCTGTCCCACGGGATGGTAGAATTTATTGGCCGGTATTACCCGCTGGCAGAGTATCTGGCCGACCAGGGCATCCTGGTGACCGGCCACGATCATCTGGGCCACGGCGAGTCCATCCGCACCAAGGAGGATTACGGCTATTTTGATGAGCCGGACGGCAACAAGACCGTGCTGGAGGATCTGCACCGCATGACGGTGCTCACCAAAAAGCTCTATCCGGGGGTCCCTTATTTTTTGCTGGGCCACAGTATGGGTTCGTTTTATGCCCGGCAGTACCTGTGTGAGTATGGCAATGAGCTGGACGGCGCTATTATCATGGGCACCGGCTTCCAGCCCAAGCTCCTGGTACGTTTTGCGCGGGGACTGTGCCGCGCCCTGGCCGCTCTACATGGCTGGCACTACCGCAGCAAATTTGTAGCCAATCTCTCCTTTATGGGGTACAACCGCGGCCTGGAAGGCCGCACCACCCACGATTGGCTCAACCGCGACCACGCCGAGGTGGACAAATACCTGGCAGACGAGCGCTGCACCTTTACCTTTACGCTGAACGCTTATTACAGTATGTTCTCCGGTCTGCTTCGTCTGCATGACCCTGCGTTTGTTTCCAGAATGCCCAAAAGTCTGCCGGTCCTGTTTCTGGCTGGTGATGCAGACCCCGTGGGCGAGCAGGGCGCCGGTGTACGCCGGGCGATCCAGAGCATGAAGGATGTGGGTGTCGAGGACATCCAGTTCAAGCTGTATCCCGGTGCGCGTCACGAGCTTTTGGTAGAGACCAACAAGCAGGAGGTCTTTGCCGACATTGCACATTGGCTGGACACCCAACTGGCCCGCACCTGATCCAAACGGCGCTTATACGACCAAAAAACTCCCCTGTACTGCATACAGGGGAGTTTTTTTGCGCACAAAAATGCACCCCCAAACGGGGGTGCACCGATGGTTTTATTTACTTTGCGTAGTCCACCGCGCGGCTCTCACGGATCACATTGACCTTGATCTGACCGGGGTAATCCAGCGTATCCTCGATCTTCTTGGCCACAGCCCGTGCCAGCAGGATCACCTGGTCATCACTGACCACATCCGGCTTGACCATGATCCGCACTTCGCGGCCTGCCTGCACAGCAAAGGCCTGCTCCACGCCCTCAAAGCTGGAGGAGATCTCCTCCAGGTTCTCCAGGCGCTTGACGTAGCTTTCCACATTCTCACGGCGGGCGCCGGGACGTGCAGCGCTGATGGCATCCGCAGCCTGGATGATGAAGGCCAGCGGGGTCTTGGGCTCCACGTCGCCGTGGTGTGCCTCCAGTGCATGGATCAGCTGGGTATTCTCTTTATACTTGCGGCAGATATCCACACCGATCTGCACATGGCTGCCCTCGATCTCGTGGTCCAGTGCCTTGCCAATGTCGTGCAGCAGACCGGCACGGCGGGCCAGCGTGATGTTGACCCCCATCTCCCCGGCCAGCAGGCCAGCCAGCCAGGCCACTTCCATGCTGTGGGTCAGGGCGTTCTGTCCAAAGCTAGTGCGGTACTTCAGCCGGCCGATCAGCTTGACCAGGTCCGGATGCAGGCCGTGGATGCCCAGCTCCATCACCGCGCGCTCGCCTTCCCGCTTCATCTGCAGTTCCAGCTCGTGGCGGCACTTTTCCACCGTCTCCTCGATGCGGGCGGGGTGGATGCGTCCGTCGCCGATCAGCCGCTCCAGGGTCATGCGGGCCACTTCCCGGCGGGTCTGGTCAAAGGAGGACAGCGTAATAGCCTCCGGGGTATCATCAATGATCAGATCCACACCGGTAGCCGTCTCCAGAGCACGGATATTGCGGCCCTCGCGGCCAATGATGCGGCCCTTCATCTCGTCGCTGGGCAGGGGCACCACGCTGACGGTGGTCTCGCTGCAATGATCCGCAGCACAGCGGCTCACAGCCTGTCCAATGAGGTTGCGGGCGATACTCTCGCAATTTTCCTTCAGGTCGGTCTCATAGGCAGCCACACGGACAGCCTTCTCATGGGTCAGCTCCTCGTCCACCTTGTGCAGCAGCACTTCGCGGGCGTCCTCCTGGCTCAGGCCAGCCAGGGTCTCCAGCCGCTCCATCTCCTTGGCGCGCAGCTCATCGATCTCCGCCAGGTGAGCCTCTGCCTCTGCGTTGCGCTTTTTCAGGTCCTCTTCCCGGCGCTCCAGCGCCTCGGTCTTGCGGTCCAGAGCGGTCTCTTTCTGGTCGATACGGTTCTCCTGACGGCTGATCTCAGCGCGGCGCTGCTTGATCTCCCGGTCAGCCTCCGCCTTCAGCTCGTCCACTTCCGCCTTCATGCGGAAAGCCTCGTCCTTTGCTTCCAGGATCGCTTCCTTGCGTTTTTGGTCAGCGGTCTTGATAGCCTCATTGACCAGACGGGTGGCCTCCGCCTCGGCGCTGCCGATCTGAGCCTCTGCGGTCTGCTTGCGGCGGTTATAGCCCAGCACAGCGCCCAATACAACGCCCAGAGCCAGTCCGACCACAATCCATACGATTGCGGGCATTTGCGTTCACTCTCCTCAACAGTAATTTTTGTTGCAAAATGGGAGATGCTGCGGCAGGGATGCAGGCCCCGAGAAACATGTATAAGCGAGCTTTCTCAAGCATAAAACAGACAACACGAACACACACGCAGGCGCTTTTTCCCTGCGGGAGCGTGGATGATGGCAGCTTTCTTCGGTTCAAGAAGTTCTATACTTATAGCAGGGCCGCCCTCCGATGTGTGGGCGGCCTTTGCTCAGGTCCAAGTACACAGAACCCTGCACGCAGCGTCACGGGTTCCATACTACATCTTTATATTACGAAACATTTCTCCCCTTGTCAAGGGAGAAGCCCTTTCCCACAGCAGATTTTTTTCTGGAAAAAGGAGGATCTCTCCCTTCTTTTCCGCCAAAAAAGGCTGTAAAAAACTTTTTATCCGGCCAGGGCCGATTCCCCCGTCCAAGCCCCATTTTTGCCCAGATCTTTACTCCAGATACATCCTGCGCAGGCGCATCAGACGGGCCGGGGTCAGCCCATATTCCGCTTCCAGGTACGCCTCTGGGGAGCCGTACTCCTGCCGCAGGGTGTCCAGCACGAACTGGGCTGCTTCCGGGTAGACCCCCGCCACGCCCCGGTAGTAGGCTTCCCGCTCCGGCTGGCGGGCGATCTCCTCCGCATGCTGGTCGCAGTAGGCCTGGATCTCCGCAGCGCGGCAGGTATTGGTACGGGCAAAATCCTCCCGGATCACGGTTTCCGGCGCACCCAACGCCAGCAGGATCAGCATCGCCGCCACACCGGTGCGGTCCTTTCCGGCAGAGCAGTGGAACAAAATAGGGGTCTCCCCCGCTTCCAGCGCCCGGAACAGCTCCCGGAAGGCCCGGTTCCCGCTGAGCATCCGCCGGTACACAGCCTTTACCGCATTGAAGCCGGTATCCGGCTGGCCGTTCAGCAGCCGGTCGATGTCCGCCGGGGCAAAGCTCATCTCCTGGCCGTCCTCATCGCACAGACCGCTCAGGCGCACCAGCCGGGCCCCGTCCGGCACATAATCCGGCAGGGCTGCCGCCTCCTTGGTGCCCCGCAGGTCCAGGATCAGCCGCAGACCCAAGCCGTCCAGCCGGGCACGGTCCTCCGGACCCACCAGCCGGGCCGTGGGGATGCCACGGTAGATCTGCCCCCAGCGGATATGTTTGCCCTCGTCCGCCTCGTAGCCGCCCAGCTCCCGGAAGTTCGTGCCCCCCACAAAGGGCAGCGGCACGCCGGGTTCCTGGCGGGGCTGTGCCGGGGCCGGGTGTACCGGCGCCGTATACAGCGGCCGGGCCGGGCCGCCTCGTCCCTGGGGTGCCACTGCCCCATCCAGCGCTGCCATCAGGTAGCTGCGCAGCAGTTCCAGATAGGCCGAGTCATGCTCCCGCCGCTGCAAAAGAGAGACGCACAGCGGGGGCAGCTCCTCCAGCAGCACGCTGCGCACCCGGTCCAGCGGACGGCGCTGCCCCGGCTCATACCGGGTCAGGCAGGCGCACTGCTGGTCCTGCACCAGATAATATGCCTGGTAGAAGCTGGGCACCAGCTCTGCCGCCGGGGCAAACCCCACCCGGGCGCAGCCAGACCACAAGGGCGACAAAAGGTCCTGCCGCAGGCTGGGCAGCAGCACCCGCTGCCCACGCAGGCCGGACAGCGGCACGCTCTCCTTTTCCCACAGGGGGTGGTCCCGCGGCACCAGCAGGCAGGCCGGGTCTGCCCGCAGAGTAGCCCGTACCAGCCCCTGCCCGCAGCAGCCCAGGTCCAGCACCAGACCCGCATCCAGCTCCCCCTGCTCCACACCGGCTGCCACCGCATCGTTTTCCAGCAGGCGGAAGCGCAGATTCAGGTGAGGATACTGCTCCCGGAAGCGATCCAGCAGCCCCTCCAGCCCCGGCAGGTAGTCCGGGGCAAGCGCCACGCTGACCCCCACACAGACCGGCTGTGCGGACTCGATCTCTGCGTGCAGCGCCGCCTGCATCTGCTGGAATTGCTGCACCACCGGCGCCGCATGGCGCTGCAGGCTGCGCCCCCGGTCGGTAAGACTGAGCTTGTGGTGGGCGCTGGCAAACAGCGGCCCGCACAGCTCCGATTCCAGTGCAGCAACGCTCTGGCGCAGCGCCTGCCGGGACAAAAGCAGCCGCTGTGCCGCCCGGGTATAATTCAGCTCCTCACAGAGGGTCAAAAAATAATTCAGCTGCCGGATGTCCATGAGTTCCTCCCTTGGTCCATTTTGAACACCTTTACAGCATACCGCCTTCCAGCCGGATTGTAAAGAGGCAGGTGCAGCCAGTTCCGGCACCGGGCGGCCCGGCAGTGCCCCAGCCCGCAAAAAAGCAGGTGCACTGCATCTGCGCAGCACACCTGCTTTGGCTTTGTTGTTTGTGTTGTTCTGCTTATGCCTCTGCACGGCGATCGCGGCGGCGCTGGAACCACTTGACCAGCTCCACTACGGGGATCACCAGCACAGCCAGAGCCAGAGCCACCAGGTACTCGGGCAGGGTGATGGGGGTAAAGCCGAACATATTGGCGATGAAGGGAACCTCCAGCACCAGGGTGGTCAGCACCAGGCTGCCCAGCATAGCGCCCCACAGGATCTTGTTGTGGGTGCCCAGGGTGAACACGCTCTTGCGCTGGCTGCGCATATTGAAGCTGTGGAAGATCTCGCACATGCTCATGGTCAGGAATGCCATGGTCATGCCGGCGGGGGACACGCCATGGGGCATCTCAAAGAAGCCCACCTCCATGCAGTGGCCCAGGATATAGGACAGCATGGTGATGCCTGCGATCAGTATACCCTGATAGGCGATATCAAAGCCCAGGCCGCCGGCAAAGATGCCGTCCTTGGAGTCACGGGGGGCACGCTGCATGATGTCCGGCTCGCCTTTTTCCATGCCCAGCGCCAGTGCCGGGAAGCAGTCGGTGATCAGGTTGATGAACAGCAGATGCACCGGGTTCAGCAGGGTAAAGCCCATCAGGGTGGAGCCGAACACGCCCAGCACCTCGCTCATGTTGGAGCCCAGCAGGAACTGGATGGCCTTGCGGATGTTATCGTAGATGCGTCGGCCTTCCTCCACTGCGCCCACGATGGTGGCAAAGTTGTCGTCCGCCAGTACCATGTCCGCCACGTTCTTGGTAACGTCGGTGCCGGTGATGCCCATGCCCACTCCGATATCTGCGCTCTTGATGGAGGGTGCGTCGTTGACGCCGTCGCCGGTCATAGCGGTAACGGCGCCGTTGGCCTTCCACGCATTGACGATGCGCACCTTATGCTCCGGCTGCACACGGGCGTAGACCCCGTAGCGGCGCACTGCCTGCTGCATCTCCTCATCGGGGATGGCGTCCAGTTCTGCGCCGGTAATGGCCTCGGAGGCGTCCTGGATGATGCCCAGTTCCCGGGCAATGGCCACAGCGGTATCCTTGTGGTCACCGGTGATCATCACCGGACGGATGCCAGCGGCACGGCACTCGGCGATCGCCGCCTTGACCTCCGGACGCACCGGGTCGATCATACCCACCAGGCCCACAAAGCACAGCTGCTGCTCCAGCTGCTCCGGCTCATTGGAAGCAGGCTTTTCATCCCAGATCCGCTGGGCGGCGGCCAGCACACGCAGAGCCTGGTCTGCCATACGCTTGTTCTCTGCCAGGATCTCCGCCCGCTTTTCCTCGGTCATGGGCAGCGCCTTGCCGTCGGCCCAGTACTGGGTGCAGCGCTTCAGCACCTCGTCCGGGGCGCCCTTGGTATACTGGATAAAGCCATTCTCGGCGGTGTGGATGGTGGACATCATCTTACGGCCGGAGTCAAAGGGGGCCTCGTCCACACGGGGGGCAGCTGCGGCCAGCTGGGGCTTGGGCAGCCCCTCGGCAGCCGCAAAGTTCACCAGTGCGGCCTCGGTGGGCTCACCTTCTGCCTGGCCGTTCTCGCCCAGGTTTGCGTCGTTGCACAGGGCCAGGGCGGTAGCCAGGCGCTGGGTGTCGCCCAGGTGCTGCACCACGGTCATCTTATTCTGGGTCAGGGTGCCGGTCTTATCCGAGCAGATCACCTGGGTGCAGCCCAGGGTCTCCACAGCGGTCAGGCGGCGGATCACTGCATTGCGCTTGCTCATATTGGTAACGCCGATGGACAGCACCACCGTCACCACCGTAGCCAGGCCCTCGGGGATAGCGGCAACTGCCAGGGACACCGCCACCATAAAGGTGGACAGCACGCTCTCCAGCGTGAAGGAACCGGCCATCACCAGGTCAAAGATAAAGATGAACACGCAGATGCCCAGCACCAGCTTAGACAGGGTCTTGCCCAGCTCATCCAGACGGCGCTGCAGGGGGGTCTGCTCATCGGCCGTATTGGCCAGCGCACCGGCGATCTTGCCCATCTCGGTGTCCATACCAGTGCGGGTGACCAGGGCACGGCCGCGGCCATACACCACGGTGGAGCCCATATAGCACATATTCTTGCGGTCGCCCAGGGGCACTTCGTCCTTGCCGTGGGCCAGGCCCAGCGCCTCGATGACCTTGTTGACCGGCACGCTCTCGCCGGTAAGGGCAGCCTCCTCGATCTTGAGGCTAGCGCTCTCCAGCAGGCGGCCGTCTGCCGGGACGCTGTCGCCGGCTTCCAGCACCACCACATCACCGGGCACCAGCTCGTCGCTGTGCACGGTCTGCTGCTTGCCGTCCCGCAGCACCTTGCAGGTGGCGGCGGTCATGGTCTGCAGCGCTTCAATGGCCGCTTCGGCCTTGCTCTCCTGCAAAACGCCCAGCACGGCGTTCAGCAGCACCACGATCAGGATAATGAACACCTCGGCAAAGCTTTCCCCTGCCAGGTAGTTGGTCACAGCCGAGACAGCGGCAGCCACCATCAGGATCACCAGCATGGGGTCCTTCAGCTGTGCCAGGAACCGCTGCACCATGGTGGGCTTTTCGGCATCCTTGAGCTTATTGGGGCCGTATTTTTCCAGCCGGGCCGCTGCTTGTGCGGAGCTGAGCCCCTGTTCCGTGGTCTCCAGCTGGCTCAACAGCTGTTCTGGGGTTTGAGTGTACTCTTGCTTCATTTTCTACCATCCTTCCATTCTCACACGCATCCAGATTCCGTCCGCCTGGCGTTCGCTCTCTGCGGGGGGCAAAATAAAAAGAGACCCCTGCACAGAGCCCTCAAGCGGGGCTTTGTGCACGAGTCTCATTCTTCCCAAAGCAGGCTCCGGCTTATCCTTTTGGGATGAGCCAGGGTAAGCAAAAAGCGTTCCGGGCAGGTTTTGGAAACTGCCGAGAATGACGGAAACGCTTCGCACCCAACATAGCAGGCACGGAATTACTCCCTCATACAATGGACTCAGTATAGTCCTAGTTTTGCGCCTCGTCAATGGATTTTTTATGAATAATCTAAAGCTAAACTGTTTCTTTGCTGCGTTCCTCAGCCCTGGCAGGCGCCGCAGCGCTGGCAGGCACTGGGGGTGACAGCGCAGCCCCCCAGGGCGGTCTCCCGCAGCTCCACCGGCAGGCGGCGGCCCACGGCATACATCGCCTCCAGCATCTGGTCAAAGGGGATCAGCTGCCGCACCCCGCTCAGGGCCAGCTCTGCCGCCACCAGGGCGTTGGCCACACCGGCAGCGTTGCGGTTCTGGCAGGGATACTCCACCAGTCCCCCCACCGGGTCGCAGACCAGACCCAGCATATTCATCAGGACGGTAGACCCGGCATCCAGGCACTGCTCCGGGGTGCCCCCCATCAGCTCCACCGCAGCCGAAGCCGCCATAGCGGCGGCCACACCCACTTCGGCCTGACAGCCGCCCACGGCACCGGCCACCGTGGCATTGCGCATGGCAAGATACCCCACCGCACCGGCATTGAACAGGGCATCCACGATCTTTTCATCCGGCAGGCTGTACTGCTGCTGCAAAGCCAGCAGCAGCCCCGGCACCACACCGGCAGAACCGGCGGTGGGCGCTGCCACGATCCGGCCCATGGAGGCGTTGACCTCCAGCACCGCCATGGCGTACATCACTGCCCGGCCCAGCACCCCGCCGCACAGGCTGCGGCCGGTGTCCAGATGTGCAGACAGACGGCCTGCCTCGCCCCCGATCAGCCCGCCCATGGACTTGACGGGGTGATGCAGCGGCTGGGTGGCCGATGCGGTCATGATCGACCAGGCATCGACCATCCGGGCATTGACAGCCTCCGGGGTGGTCTCTCCCAGCTCACACTCCCGGCGGCGCATCACCTCCGAGATCGGCAGTCCGTGCTGCTGGCACAGGCCCAGCAGCTCCTTGGCAGATTTGAAATCCATTGGTTCCATCCTTCTTGCTCCCTCCTTACGGCTGCACTACCATGACATCGGTGATGTTGGGGTTCTCCAGCAGCAGGGCATCCACGCCCTCCGGCAGCCGCTGGTCCGACTCCACGATGGTATAGGCGGTGTGGCCCTTCTGCTCCCGGAACAGCCGCATAAAGGCAATGTTCACGTCCCGGTCGCTGAGGATCTTGGTGATATGCGCCACTACACCGGGCTTGTCCCGCTGGACGACGATCAGGGCGTTGTACTCCCCGGTAAAGTCCACCTTGACCCCATTGATGCCCACGATGCGCACCTTGCCCCCGCCCAGCGACTCGCCCCGGACGGTCATGACCCGGCCGGCGGCGTTCTCCATACGGATCTCCACGGTGTTGGGGTGGACATCGGTCTCGGTCTCATCCGGAATAAAGCGAAACTCCAGCCCCTGCTGCTTTGCCAGCGCAAAGGAGTCCCGGATGCGCTCATCATCCGCAGAAAAGCCCAGGATCCCTCCCACCAAGGCCCGGTCGGTGCCGTGGCCCCGGTAGGTTTTGGCAAAAGAGCCGTACAGCCGGAAGTCTGCCCGGCGCAGAGGCGGCGCGATCATCTTTTGGGCCAGGTAGGCAATGATGGCCGCTCCGGCGGTGTGTGAGCTGGAGGGGCCGATCATGTTGGGGCCCAGCACGTCAAATACACTGATAAATGCCATAGGGCGTTTCTCCTAATTTGCAGAATAAAAGTACCTTTCCCCTCTATTATACCGTTTTTTCGTCTCAGGGCAAGGCGTGCGGTCAGCTCGTGTCTTCCCCCTTCCAGCTGAAATTTTATCCGCACCCAAATACCAGGGGCTTTGTTGTGTCCTTGTGCCCAGTATGGTATACTGGATCGGTATAATGTTACTTTAATCCGGACTGAAAGGAGGCCCCGCCAATGGATCAGCTGGAAGCTGCCCGCCGCCAGATCGATGCGGTGGACGCTCAGCTTGCCGACCTGTTTGAACAGCGCATGGCCGCTGTGCTGCAGGTGGCGGAATACAAAAAAGCCCACGGCCTGCCCATCTTTGACCCCGCCCGGGAGGCGGCCGTGCTGGACAAAGCCGCCGCACGCATCCACAGCGATGCGCTGCGCCCCTACTACCGGGACCATGTGCAGCATATGATGGACCTGGCCAAAGCCTACGAAGCCCAGCAGATGGGCTGCAACCAGGTGGCCTACCAAGGGGTGGAGGGCGCTTTTGCCCACATAGCCCTGCGGGCACTGTTCCCCCACGGGGAGGCGCTGGCCTGCCCCACCTGGGACGATGTGTTCGACGCTGTGGAGCAGGGGGACGCCGCCTATGGCGTGCTGCCCTTTGAGAACAGCCATGCCGGGGATGTGTCCGCCGTGCTGGACTTGTGCTATGCCCGGCCGGGGATCTGGGTGGTGCAGGTGTATGACCTGCCCATCTCCCAGAATCTGCTGGTGCTGCCCGGCGCCCAGCTGTCCGGCCTGAAGAAGGTGTACAGCCACCAGCAGGCCATTGCCCAGAGCGACACCTTTTTGAAGCAGTTCGGCCTGCCTGCCGCCGCTATGCCCAACACGGCCATGGCTGCAAAATTTGTGGCAGACAGCGGCGACCCCTCTCTGGCTGCCATCGCCAGCCGGGAGACCGCTGCTTTGTACGGGCTGGAAGTGCTGGTGCCGGACATCAACACCGACGGGGACAACACCACCCGCTTCATCGTCATCAGCCGGGACAAGCCCACCGGGGGCAACCGTTTTTCTCTGCTGTTCACGGCGGACAACAAGCCCGGCAAACTGGCCGAGGTGATCCAGCTCATCGGTCAGGCAGGCTTCAATATGGAGTCCATCAAGAGCCGCCCGCTGCCCCATGTCCCCTTTGAATATTATTTTTACGTCGAACTGGTGGGAGACCCCGCCGCCCACGAGGCCGAGGCGCTTCTGGAAGCCCTGGACCGTGTCTGCCGCACTGTACGGCTGTTAGGAGTGTATACCAAATGAGTGAATTTATCGGCACGAAGCTCACCATGAACCTTGGCCCCCGCAGCTATGACATCATCCTGAAACGGGGCGCACTGGAAAACCTGTACCAGTTTGCACGGCTGGACCGCCGGGTGGCCATCGTCACCGACAGCGGCGTGCCGGAGGCCTATGCCCGCCGGGTCGCAGACCAGTGCCAGGACGCCCGCATCATCACCGTGCCCCAGGGCGAGGCCAGCAAGAGCCTCAAGATCCTGGAGACCGTGCTGCGGCAGATGCTGGACTTCGGCATGGGCCGGGGCGACCTGGTCGTTGCCGTGGGCGGCGGCGTAGTGGGCGACCTGGCCGGGTTTGCCGCCTCCATCTATATGCGGGGCGTAGATTTTATCAACTGTCCCACCACCACCTTATCCATGATCGACTCCTCCATTGGGGGCAAGACGGCGGTGGACCTGGGCGACACCAAAAACATCGTGGGCACCTTCTGGCAGCCCAAACTGGTGATCGTGGACCCGGACACCCTGTCCACCCTGCCCCAACGCCACTTCGTCAACGGCCTGGCCGAGGCGGTAAAAGCCGCTCTGCTGGCTGACCCGGAGCTGTTCAGCATCTTTGAGCAGGGGGACGTAGACGCCCGCATTGACGAGATCATCTACCGCTGCCTGCGGTTCAAAAAGAACATCGTCGAGCAGGACGAGACCGAGCAGGGTATGCGCAAGGCGCTGAACTTCGGCCACACGCTGGGCCATGGCATCGAGGCCGTGCGGGGCATCAAGGGCCGCCGCACCACCGGCCTGTACCATGGGGAATGTGTGGCCCTGGGTATGCTGCCCATGATCGAATCCAAGACCCTGCAAAAGCGGGTGCGGGCGGTCTACCGCCGCCTGGGTCTGCCGCTGCGGGCCAGCTACGACAAGCAGAAGGTGCTGGCAGAGGTGCTCCACGACAAAAAGGCCCAGGCAGGCCAGATCACCCTGATCAAGGTGCCGGGTCTGGGCTGCTGGCGCACCGAGACTGTGCCCGCCGCCGCTCTGCCCACCTTGCTGGGGCTGGAGGCAGAGGCATGAAAAACACCTTTGGCAGCGCCCTTTCGCTGACTATTTTCGGCGAGAGCCACGGCCCGGCCATCGGCGCCGTGCTGGACGGCATGGCGGCCGGGGTGCCGGTGGACGAAGGCTTTATCGCCCAGTGCATGGATGCCCGCCGGGCCAGAGGGGACGGCCTGTCCACCCCCCGTACCGAGGCCGACCAGGTGCATATCCTGTCCGGTGTGTACCAGGGCCGCACCACCGGCAGCTCCATCGCTCTGGTGATCCAAAACCAGAACACCCGCAGCGGGGACTATGCCCGCACAGCGGATCTGCTGCGCCCGGGCCACGCAGACTATACCGCCTACGCCAAGTACCATGGCTGGCAGGACAGCCGGGGCGGGGGGCATTTTTCCGGCCGGATCACCGCCGGGCTGGTCGCCGGGGGCGCCATCGTGCTGCCCGCACTGGAAGCTGCGGGCATCCGGATCTGCACCCACCTGGCCCAGTGTGCCGGTGTGCCGGACACCCCCTTTGCCCAGGATGATCCCGATGCTCTGGCTGCACAATGCCAGGCTCTGCGCGGCCAGCCGGGGCTGGCGGTGCTGGACCCGGAGGCCGGTCAGCGGATGACCGAGGCCATCCGTGCCGCCGGAGCCGACGGCGACAGCGTGGGCGGTGTGCTGGAAACGGCGGTCCTGGGGCTGCCCGCCGGTGTAGGCGAGCCTTATTTTGACAGCGTCGAGAGCCTTTTGTCCCACATGGCCTTTGCCATGCCGGCGGTAAAGGGCATCGAGTTCGGGGCCGGGTTTGGCTTTGCCGGGCTGCGGGGTTCGGAAGCAAACGACCCCTTCCGGATGGGGCCGCAGGGCCAGATCTGCACTGCCGCCAACCGCAATGCGGGGATCAACGGCGGCATTGCCAACGGGATGCCGGTGGTGTTCCGCACCGCCGTTAAGCCCACGCCCAGCATCTACAAGCAGCAGGATACGGTGGACTACCCCGCCCGCCGGGACGCCGTGCTGTCCATCCAGGGACGGCACGACCCCTGCATCCTGCCCCGGGCTGCCATTGTGCAGAGCTGCGGCGCAGCACTGGCCATTGGCGAGCTGCTGACCCAGCGCTATGGCATGGCCTGGATGGAACACCCGGACACCTACCGGGAAAAGGAGTGACTGCATGGAATACGGATTGATCGGCGCAAAGCTGGGGCACTCTTACTCCAAGCAGATCCATGAGCTGCTCTGCGGCTACCGGTACGAGCTGCGGGCCCTGCCCACCGAGGCGGAGGCCCGCGCCTTTTTAGAAAAACGGCCCTTCAAGGCCATCAATGTCACCATCCCCTATAAAAAGCTGGTGATGGAATACTGCGCCTACATCGACCCCCGGGCCGCAGCCATCGGGGCGGTGAACACCGTGGTGAACCGCAGCGGCGTGCTCTGCGGCTACAACACCGACTATATGGGCTTTGCCGCCCTGTGCCAGGCCCACGGCGTCCGCTTTGCCGGACGCACCGTGCTGGTGCTGGGCACCGGCGGCACCCACAACACGGTTTGCGCCGTAGCCCAGGACCAGGGGGCAGCCCAGGTGCTGACCGTGAGCCGCAGACCCGGCCCCGGCCAGCTGAGCTATGCCCAGGCCGCCGCCAGCGGGGCGCAGATCGTCGTAAACACCACCCCCGCCGGGATGTACCCGGATGTAGGGGTATGCAGCCTGGATATCCGCTCTATGCCGGGGCTGGAAGCGGTGGTGGACGTGGTGTATAACCCCAGCAAGACCGAGCTGGTGCTCCGTGCAGAGGAAGCCGGGATTCCGGTGGCTGTGGGCGGGCTGGAGATGCTGGTCTCGCAGGCGGTCTATGCTGCCGGGTATTTTCTGGGCAAGCCCCTGGAAGACCCGGAGCGGCAGACCGCCCGGATCACCGCTGCGCTGCGCCGCCAGATGCTGAACGTGGTGCTGGTGGGGATGCCCGGCGCAGGCAAAAGCACCATTGGCCGCAGCCTGGCCCAGCGGCTGGACCGCCGCTTTGTGGATCTGGACGAGGAGGTCGTGCGGGCCGCCGGGTGCAGCATCCCGGAGATCTTTGCCCAAAAGGGCGAGGCTGCCTTCCGGGAGATGGAGTCTGCCCAGGCAGCCCGATGGGGCAAGCAGAGCGGGCTGGTGATCGCCTGCGGCGGCGGCGCCGTGCTGCGCAGCCAGAACGTCCGCGCCCTGCGGCAGAACGGTGTCGTGCTGTTTTTGGACCGTCCCCGCCAGGATCTGAGCACCGGCGGCAGACCCCTTTCCACCGGGGCCGATGCCCTGGAACGGATGGAGCAGGTGCGCCGTCCCCTGTATCTGGCGGCAGCGGATGCCGTCATCCCCAACACGACCACCGCTGCCTGTGCGCTGGCAGCGGCTATGGAGGCTTTGGATGAAATTTTTGATCGTTAACGGGCCCAATGTCAACCTGATGCGCTGCCCCATACCGGGGGTGCCCGGCGGGATGGACTACAACAGCCTGATGGACTGGCTGTCCAGCTGCTGCGCTCAGATGGAGATCGAGACCGAGTTTTTCCACTCCAACCACGAGGGCGACCTGATCGACGAGCTCCAGTCCGCCCAGGGACGGGCAGACGGCATCGTGCTGAACCCCGGCGGCTATGCCCACACCAGTGTAGCGCTGCTGGACGCAGTGCGGGCCTGTGGGGTGCCCACAGTGGAGGTCTTGCTGGAAGCCCCGGACCCCCGGGAGAGCTTCCGGCAGGTGGACATCGTGTCCTTTGGCTGCCAGGGGCATTTTATCGGGGAAGGGCCGGACGGCTATCTCCACGCCTGCGCCTATCTGGCCCAGCTGCTGCGGCTGGAAGGCAGCCCCCACCCTCACATTGCTATGTAATTGCCAAAGGAGGCTGCTATGGTCCTTACTGTCTGCGCCCCATCCGGGGTAAAGGGCACCGTTGCCGCACCCCCCAGCAAAAGCCTGGCTCACCGGGCGGTGCTGTGTGCGGCCCTGGCTTCCGGCCCCTCTCAGCTGGAAAACCTGGCTTTCAGCCAGGACATCTCCGCTACGCTGGCCGCTGCCGGGCAGCTGTGTGCCCAGGTGAGCACCGGCCCCCACAGCGCCCAGGTGGAGGGTCTGGGGCACTTCCGCCCCTTGTGCGGGCCGGTGGACTGCTGCGAGAGCGGCAGCACCCTGCGTTTTTTGATCCCTCTGGCCTCCCTCAGCGGGCAGGCCGTGACCTTTACCGGCCGAGGACGGCTGATGGAGCGGCCCCAGTCGGTCTACGAGAGGGTGTTTGCCCAGCAGGGCCTGCGGCTGGAGCATATCCCCCAAGGGCTTGTAGTGGAAGGGGCGCTGCGCTCCGGCCGGTATGAGCTAGCGGGGGATGTCTCCAGCCAGTTCATCAGCGGCCTGCTGTTCGCCCTGCCCCTTTTGGAGGGGGACAGCACCCTGCAGCTGCTGCCCCCGGTGGAAAGCCGCAGCTATATCCAGCTGACACGGCAGGTGCAGCAGCGCTTTGGCGTGCACAGCCGCTGGCTCTCCGAGCGGGAGCTGCTGATCCCCGGCGGCCAGCAGTACCGCCCTTGCCGCTATACCGTAGAAGGCGATTACAGCCAGGCCGCCTTCCCTGCGGTGCTGGGCGCCGTATGCGGCGGGGTGACCATCACCGGCCTGGCGGCGGACACCCTGCAGGGGGACGCCGTGATCCTGGACATTCTGCGCCGGGCCGGGGCACGCTTTACCGCTGATGCAGACGGCCTGCATTTTGAAAAAGCGCCGCTGCATGGGGTGGACATCGACCTGGCCGACTGCCCGGACTTAGGCCCGGTGCTGATGGTGCTGGGGCTGCTGTGCAGCGGCACCACCTGCATCCGCAATGCCCAGCGTCTGCGCCTGAAGGAGAGCGACCGCATCGCCGCAATGGAAGCGGAGCTGCAAGCCTGCGGCGGCCGCATCCAGAGCGATGGCGGCCAGATCCTGATCCAGGGCTGTGCCGGGGCGCTGCACGCCCCCGCCGCCCCGCTGCAGGGCCACAACGACCACCGTGTGGTGATGAGCCTGACCGTACTGGCGCTGGCCGCCGGGCTGCCGGTAACCATCGACGGAGCGGAGGCCGTGGCCAAAAGCTGGCCGGATTTCTTTGACGCTGCCCGGGCACTGGGCGCGGAGGTGAACGAATATGCTGGATAGATCCAAACGCTACCTGGTGGTGGGCCTGGGCCTGCTGGGGGGCAAATACGCCCTGGAGCTGACCCGTGCAGGCTTTGCCGTGGACGGCATCAACCGCAGCCAGGGCCACTTGCAGTACGCACTGGACCATGGGTACATCGCCCGGGGCAAGACCCAGGATTTTGAGGACCTGGTGCGCCAGGCAGACCACATCATCTTTGGCCTGTACCCCACCGCCCTGCTGGAATGGATGCAGCAGTACGGCCAGTGGATCAAGCCAGGGTGCATCTTTACCGATGTGTCCGGCGTAAAGACCGGGCTGGTGGAGCCGGTGCAGGCGCTGTGCCCCCCGGGGGTCGAGTTCATCGCCAGCCATCCCATGGCCGGGCGGGAGACCTCCAGCGTAGAGCACGCCGCTGAGGTGGATTTTGCCCCCGCCAACTTTATCATCACCCCCACCGCCGCCAACACCCCCGCTGCCATCCAGTGGGCCCAGCAGCTGGCCCAGGTGCTGGGGTTCCGGCACATCTGCACCCTTACGGTGGAGGAGCATGACCGGATGATCGGCTATGTCAGCCAGCTGTGCCACGCCATTGCCGTAAGCCTGATGTGCGCCAACGACAACACCTCTCTGTGCGAGTACACCGGTGATTCTTTCCGGGATCTGACCCGCATTGCACGCATCAACGATAAGATGTGGGCTGAGCTGTTCTTGTGGAACAAGCAGAACCTGATCGCCGAGATCGATCAGTTCGACGCTGCCCTGGCCCGTCTCCGGGCTGCCCTGGAGCAGGGCGACCGGGAGCAGCTGGAGCAGATGTTCCGCCTTTCCACCCAGCGCCGGGCGGCGTTCGACAAAAAAATGGACCGCTGACCGCCCCAAGGCCCCTTATGTTCCCCCACAGAAAGGAGGTCATCCCATGCCAAAACAACCCGGGCAGCGCCCCAAGCTTTTGCTGCTGATGCACATCCTGTACCAGCAGACCGATGAGGATCACCGTCTCAGTGTCACCCAGCTGACGGAACAGCTGGCAGCCCTGGGGATCCCCTGTGAGCGCAAAAGCATTTACAGCGATATCGAGACCCTGCGTGAGCTGGGCTGCAATATCGAGCTGCGCCGCGGCCCCCACGGCGGCTATTGGGTCTCCCACCGCCGGTTTGAGCTGCCGGAGCTGAAGCTGCTGGTGGACGCCGTCCAGGCCAGCCGCTTTATCCCGGAGAAAAAATGCCGGGAACTGATCCGCAAATTGGAGGGTCTGGCCAGCACCCACATGGCCAGCCAGCTGCAGCGTCAGGTCTATGTAACCGGACGCCCCCGCACAGGCGGCCAGCAGATTTGGAACAACGTGGACCGCCTGCACGAGGCCATTTCTACCGGAAAGATGGTCACTTTCTGGTACCAGAAATCCGATGGACAGCTCACCCACCCCACTGTCAGCCCCTGGCAGATGGCCTGGGACGGCGGGTATTACTACCTCATCGCCTACCAGGATCAGTCCACCCCCAGCGGCATCCGCCACTACCGGGTGGACCGCATGAAGTCGGTGGCCTGTCTGTCGGAGCCTCGGCGGGGCCAAAAGCAGTTTGCATCCTTTGACCTTGCCCAGTACCTGCGCAGCCGCTTCCAGATGTTTGGCGGCGAGGAAGTCCGGGTGACACTGCGCTGCACCAATGCGATGCAGAACACCATGCGGGAGCGTTTTGGCACCGGCCCCATCTTTGTGGAGGAGCCGGACGGACATTTCCACTTTGACACCAGCATTGTTGTCAGCCCGCCTTTCTTCGGCTGGGTGATGGGCTTTGGGGGCCAGGTGGAGATCCTCCATCCGCAGAGCGTCCGCACACAGATGCGGGATGCCGCCCTGGCGTGCGCCCAGGCCCACAGCAGCCCCGATCCCCAATAAAAATGCCAAGAGGCAGGCCCTTTTCCAAACGGAGGGGCCTGCCTCTTAGCATATCCTTGTGTATGCCCTGCAGCGGTGCGACGAAGCCTCTGCAGGAGAAAATAGGAGGTTTGTGTATCCGATTTGTTTACAGCGCCGAATAGCCGAAGCTGTTGACCAGCGCATCGATCTTCTGCCCGTTTTTGCACAGCGGGCACTCCCGGGAGTCGTAGCTGGCGTAATCCGGCAGGCTGGCGGGATCAAAGATGGAGGTGACCGGGTAGCCCATGCACTCGTGGGTGGTGGCAAAGATCGCAGACAGACCTGCCACCTGGCCGCCATAGTAGTTGACCGCCTCAATGGCTGCCTGCATCGTATAGCCGGTCGTGATGGATGCCGCCAAGATCAGCACATGCTTGCCGGTGACCATGGGCGCCAGGTTGTCCCGCAGGATGATCTGGCTGCCGGTGGTATACTCCGGCGTGACCACATAGATGGTCTGGTGGGCGTTCATATTGGTAAAGCCGTCCTTGGTCAGCTCATTGGCCAAACAGGTACCAATGACCTGGGTGCCATCCAGGCAGAGCACCGTATCCACGATGGTATTATGCTGGTAGGCCGCTACCAGCTCTTTGGCCACTGCCTTTGCTTCGGACAAGCGGGCTTTCTGGGTGGTGACATCGATATAGTAATTGATGTGGCTGTGGCTGGTGGCAAAGTGGCCTTTGGCCACCCGCAGGAACAGATTCCGGTTTTTGGTGGGAAGTTTTACCATATTGATCATAACGCCAACACTCCTGTTCTCAGTTTTTGCCCAGCGGCTGTTCCCTCTTATCCGTTTGCATCCTCTGCAACCAAAGCACCCGCCTGGGTATACGTTTATTTTACTGAAAAAACGCCTTGTGAACAAGTCCCAAAACCGCCAAAATATTCATCCAAAACAACAGCACATTGCCAAACTTTTCAGCAAAAGGCGCAAAAAACCGCCCCGGCCAAAAGCCGGAGCGGCGGTATGTTCCAAAAACAGAGGGGAGATTACTTCTCGGTCTTGCCGTAGATCCAGCTGGCATACATCTCATCGTATGTGTCATCCGGACGGAACTGCAGAGTGAAATCATTACCCAGCGTCCCTGTTACGTTTGCGGTAACTGTAATCGTCTTAGTCTCACCCTTTTTAATAGCCCAGACATTTTCCGGCTTATCAATTGTGGCTGCGTAGTCGACAAGCGAATCTCCCTCACGCTTCACAATGTGGAAAGCATCCGTTGTGACATGCAGGTCGTTGGTGCGGCCATTCTTGATCTCCACCGTAAACTGTTTCTCATTATCCTTACTACGCTCCACCTTGATCGTTGCAGAAATAAGGGTCAGCGCACCGTCACCGTTGCGGGTGGGCTTATTGGGGTCGGAGCAGCCGGTCAGCAGGCTGGAGCCAGCCACAGCCAGAGCGGCAGCGGCAGACAGCTTCATGAAGTTGCGGCGGGATACTTTCAAGGACATAATCCTTTCCTCCTTTTGGATGCAGCCGCACCAGGGCAGCCACGTTTGATCATAGTCATTGCGGCGCAGCCCAGGACAAAAACACCCCCTGGCGCACCCGAATGTTCTACCTATACAATAGTCAAAAACGAACTATTTGTCAATGGTTTTCACAATTTTTTTAGGGTAAAGGTAAGTATTCCCTGTAAAAATAGACGAAGCTTAATCGACAATTTTGGTCAGTTGATCTGCCGTCATGCGGAATGTGATGCTCTTATCCTGCAAAAATTGGGGCATATAGGTCAGGTTCAATTCCTTCCACCCCACAGGCACCCTGCACATCAGCTCAATATAGCCGATCCTCTGCGGCGGAAGCTCCGGTGCATTGGCAAACGTATCGGTCTGCGCATCATACAGGTAGATATACGCCCCGCAGCCGGCGCTTTGGCCATCGCACATCAGCGCAAAATCCGGTGTATCTGCGGACAGGGCGTGGAAGTATCCGTTCAGATTCTCCAGCGGCGGCAGCGGGTATTCTGCGTCGATCTCCAGCACATGGGGGGCGCCCACTGCCCGGCTCTCGGTGCGGGAGAGGTTCTGCACCAGGATCAGCACCGCTACATACTCCTGACCCGGCATATCCGGGACATCCCCCATGCGGAACAGGCTGCTGAGCTGCACCCGCAGGTCGTTCCAGTTGCTGATGTGGTCGCCCACCTCCACTTCCACCGCCTTGCGGCCGGTCTGGCAGCCGGCCAGTGCGCCCGCCGCAGCCAGCACACCGGCACAACCCACACAACGCAGAAAGCTGCGCCGAGAGATCCTATTCAACATTGTAACTCCTCCTCCCCGCTGCGTCTTTGGCGTACAGGTGCCCAGGCGCAGCCCCGCCCCTGGCAAAAGGCAGGGATCGTTTTCTTCTTATCCAGTCGTGTTACTGGTTGGTCAAGCCTTTGACCCGGGTCTCGCTGGTCTTGATGAGGTTGAGCAGGCTGGGCGTATACAGGGGGAACTCCCGGCTCAGGCTCTCGGTGGTCATGGCCATGCAGGAGGGGTCCTTCAGCCCTTCTGCACCGTCCAGATCCTGCCCGGCCAGCAGACTTTCCACATTGGCTTCCGCCACACGCATCACTGCGTCCGAATACCCCGGCCAGCGGCGCTGCTCGATGCCGAACAGACCCGGCGCATTGTGGGGCTCGGCCGAATACAACAGCCGGAACATCTTGCTGACCGCCATCATCAGGTATGCGCTGACCTCGGTGGTCAGGGCCTTGCTGTGGCACTGCCCCACCTTGGCATACAGCACGTTGAGGCTGTTGGAGATCAGTTTTTTATTCATCGTAGGCAGAACGCTGCCATGGTAGACATTGTCCTTCATCTTATCGGGGTTGGGCAGGTCGTCTGCGGTCAGCATCATGCCGTTGCGTTCGGCGCTGCGGCCCAGCAGATAATCACAGGATACGTTATAATAGTCCGCCACACGCACCACAAAATCCAGCCCGCACTCGCGGATGCCTTTTTCGTAATGGGACAAAAGTGCCTGGGACACCCCCAGATCCTCGGCGGCCTGCTTCTGGGTGATGCCGCGCTCCTTGCGCAGCAGCTTGATGATACGATTGAACTCCATGATGCTTTTTGAACTCCTCGGTTTTTTTCAGCGCTGCGGGCACTTTGCCAAAATCATTTACAGCACGTTGATTATACACAATGGAAAACGACTTGTAAAGTGCGAAATGTAACGAGAATTTTGATAGATTTTCGTCATTTTTGTCAAAAGTCTTGCCGGTGATGTCGTTTCTGTGCTAAAATGGGGTATCTGCCCCGGTGGACATCCTGCCAAAAAGGGCCGTATAGAGATACTATTTTGTTACGAGGTGTTGATTTGTGAAAACCTTTAAGCTGCATCTGATCCGCCACGGCGTCACCGAGGGCAACCTGCAAGGGCTTTATATCGGCAGCGGCACCGACCTGCCCCTGTGCCAGGAGGGCCGCGCACAGCTGGAGCAGCTGCGCCAGCGCTTTGTGTACCCGGAGGTGGACACGGTATTCTCCTCCCCGCTGGTGCGTGCAGTGGAGACCGCTGCCATCCTGTTCCCGCAGGCTTCCCATCAATTCACGGTGCATGACCTGCGGGAGGCCGGTTTTGGCAGCTTTGAGGGCAAGCCGGTGCGGGAGCTGGTCAAGACCGAGGAATACAAGCAGTGGATCACCCCTGGTTCCGGCTTTGTGCCGGAAGGCGCCGAGCCGACGGCGGATTTCCACCGCCGCTGTGCCGACACCCTGATGAAGCTGTTTGAATATATGATCCGTATGGACGTCACCGAGGCCGCCTGTGTGACCCATGGCGGCGTGATCATGAGCATGCTCAGCCAGCGGGCGCTGCCCACCCGCCACCCGGAACAGTGGATGGCCGACCCCGGCTGCGGCTATACAGTGCAGACCGATGTCCAGCTTTGGATGCGGGACCGCCTGGTAGAGGCCATCGACATCGTGCCCTTTGGCTACGCCGACACGCTCCGCGGCCAGGAGGAGACCGAGCGAGCAGAAGCCTACGAATGACCCCCTGTGCAGCTTTCCGGAAAAGCGCCGTTTTCTGAAACCAATACCAAACGCACACCCCATGGCTGGCGGACACCCGCCAGCCATTTTTGCAGCGGACAGGCCCCCGCCCACTGCTTTTTTCTGCCGCCCGCAAAGAAGTGCTTTTCCACTTGACAGCGGGCTGAAAATTTTATAAGCTATACAGGATGTACTATTGCATTTTTCGCCGCCGATGGCCGCGAGTGCAAAGGCGCCTGTGCTGCGGCGCCGCCACTTTTTGCTCGATATAAGGAGGCTATCCCCATGTCCCAGTCCCTCTCCCGCCGCTCCTTCCTGCGGTATGCAGGTACCGGGGCGGTCACTCTGGCCGCCGCTCTGCTGGGCGGTGTCAGTGCAGCTGCCCAGGACACACCCTGTCTGCGGGGCGAGCCTGCGCTGCTGGACGGCAAAGCCGCTGTGGAGCTGCTGGGCTACGCCGATGCTCCCGGTCTGGGGGGCACGCTGGTGTATCTGTCGGCGGAAAACCTCTCGGCCCATACCCTGCCGGTGGCACCCAGCTACCTGCAGGGCCGCACCATCCAGACCCAGGAGGAGCTGTACCACACCGGCAGCGGACTGTCTGTCTGCTGCGACGGTCAGCCGGTACCGTGCGGCAGCTTTGCCGCCCCGCTGTACAATGAGAACGCTGCGGATGCCTCTCTGTTCACCCTGAATCTGGCCGCCGGACGGGGGGCCATGATCCATTGTTTCTGCAAAACACCGGACGACTGGCAGCAGCTGGAGCTGCGGTATCAGCCCGCCTTTGCTGCCGGGCAGTCGGTGTGCTTTGCGGTGCGCCGCGGAGAGGATGCCGCCGCTCTGGGTCCGGTGCCCGCCAGCCCTGCCGAGCTGGCCACCCTGGTGGACCTGTAAGCCTGCACATCCAATACAGTAAAAAACAGCGGAGGAATTTCCTCCGCTGTTTTTGTTTGCGCGCATTTTATAGCAGACTCTCCCCTGCCTGATCGGTGACTGCCACCTCCCGGCCGGTGACGCTGGACACCAGGGCGATATAGCTGCTGCCCGGAGCCAGCGCCAGCGCTTTGCCGTCCTCATCGTAGAGCGCCAGGGTCGATTTTGCCCCCTGCCGCCAGGTGATATGCCATAACCGCCCGGCACGCAGCAGCACGCCGCCGCCCATGCTCAGGTCATATTCCAGGGTATGGCCGTCCTCCCGCAAAGAGGAGGCCGTATACAGCACCAGCAGGTTATCAAAGGACACCTGCACGCCGGTGTTGGCGTCCCGCTGGGGGATGCCGCTGCCCCGCTCCATCCGGTAAAGCTGCGAAGCTTCGTCGTACCGGAACGCAGTGGCGCTGCCGGGGCTGAACTGCACCCGCATCTCCACCGCCCCTTCTGCGGACGGCACAGGCAGACGCCCGCTCTCCGCAAAGGGCAAAAATGCCGGCAGCTGCAGCCGCCCCTCGGTGTCGGTCTCGGTGGTCTTGCCCGCCGTGATCCCGGTAGTCAGACCCAGACGGGCAGCAGCTGCTTCCAGCTCGGTGCTGGAGGTATACCACGCCGGGGCATTGCTCCACTTCTGTCCGGTATGAAACGCCAGCCGCCCCACCTCCGCCGCATCGATGGGTTCCAGATTGTAGTAGTCAAAATAATTGCGGGTATAGCGGCTGCCGCCCCGCTGCACAGCCAGGGCCTGCTGGCCCGCCAGCAGCTGCCAGTACAGATCCTGCCCATCTGCCACCGGCCCCACCTGGGGCACCTGCTCTATAGAGGGGTAGACCAGGCACAGCCGGGTCGGGGTATCCTGCACGGTCAGCGCTTCCAGCACCACCGAGGCAGTGCTGATCCCGCACTGGAGACCCGCCGCAGGGTCGTTGGCTATGGACACAGCTACGACCCGCTGCCCCGGGGCCGCAGGCTGCTCCCCGGTCAAGGGGTCCTGCGGCGTCACCGTGCTGCGGGAGGGCGCTGCCGTACAGCCGCACAGCAGCGCTGCGCACAGCCCGCAGCAGGCCGCAGCTCGGATCCAAAACTGTCTTGTCATCTTATCTCCTTCGGTGGGACGGGCTTACTGCCAGGCAAAACCAGCCCGCTCGTCCTCATCTACGATCGCCAGATAGCTTTTGCCCCGGTTGAAGCAAAGCTGAGTGCCATCCTCTGCACACAGATACAGCGGATGCTGGGGTGAAGCTTTCTGCCAGTAACCGGTCTGCACCCGTCCGCGGGTGAACAGCAGCGCCTCGCCGCCCTGGATATACTGCACCTGCTGCACATCCCCGGCATCCCCAGGATAGGGCGCAATGGGGGCAAAGCAGACCGCCAGGTTGTCAAACCCCAGCTGCTGGCCGGTAAGCTCGTCCACCGTGTGCTGCCAGGCAGAGGCCGCCGGGCTGTACATGCTCATTTTGTACTGCCGGGTCTGCGGATCATAGTGGAACTGGGTCTTGTAGCGCTCCTTGGCTGCGTGGGCGATCTCCACCTGCTGGGCTTCCGGCATCCCTTCCAGGGTGTTTTCGGCCCCGGTGCGGTAATCCGCAAAGCGGAAGAAGGTCTCCTCATACGGGTAGCTCAGCCCCATGCCCGCCTGCTTTGCCGAGGAGCGGATCTCCTTGCCGGAGGTGAACTCGGTATGCTCATAGGCCACCTCGCCGCCACGGGGGTCCCGATGGGCGGTCAGTGGGTGGACTGGCGTGCCAAAATAGCCCTTGCCGCCCAGGTTCAGGCCCGCGTAGTCGTATACGCTGACAAACTTGGTGCAGGCTTCGCTCTCTCCATCGTGGCAGTACAGGGCCTGCCAGGGCATCAGCAGCTGCAAAAACTGGTCCCGGCCGGAGCGCACCGGCCCCACCTCCGGGATGGCGTCCACATCGTGGTAGACTGCGCACAGCCGGGTGATGCCCCCTTCCACCCGGCTCTCGATCAGCAGATCGGCGGCCCCAATGCCCCGCTGCGGACGGGCATTCTGGCGGCGGGAGTTGCAGATGTTGTTGACCATGACCCCCACGATCCGCCCATCGGTGCGGCGGACCTCACCGGTCAGCGGGTCGGCGTTGTAAGGGGGCAGCGCAGGCTGCACCGGGGCGGGCGCCTCCGGCGCTCCGGGCTGCGCCGGTGTGCCCGGCACGGATGCAGAGGGGAACAGCCCCTCCAGCCAGGCCAAAAATCCCTCGCCCTGCCCGGCACAGCCCATCAGAGCCATGGTGGTAGCGCCCAAACCGGACAGCCGAAGCATCAGCCGACGCGAAATCTTCATGGAAAAAGACCTCCTCTATATCCCATCGCAGCCCTGGCAGAAAAGACCGGCAGGCGCTGCTGTAAGAAAATGCAAATGATCCTAGGTTGATTGTAGCGGTTTACACAAGATTTGTAAAGGGGGTTTTCCCCCCGCAGGCGCTGCCCAGCGAAAAACCGAGGTTTTCTCCGCTTATTCGAGAAAAATCCCCCCTGCATTTTGCACCCGCTGCCGTGTCCCCGCCGCCGCTGCCGCCTGCTTCTGTCCTGCCGGCAGCGCAAATGCGCACTTTTTTATCCATAGGGCTTGCTTTTTCCGCAGAAATATGGTATGATATTCCGGCAGTATCGTTATACTGTTTATAAGCGCTCGTAGCTCAGTCGGTAGAGCATCTGACTTTTAATCAGAGGGCCAGGGATTCGAGTTCCCTCGAGCGCACCAAAAACCCACGAAGGACCGCAAGGTTTTTCGTGGGTTTTTCTTTGCAGCAAAAAACGCACAGGGAGGCCGGGCGCTCTCCTGTGCGTTTTGTTATTTTCAGCACCAGCTTACAGGGTCTCGCACTCTGCGCAGGCGGGTGTGAGCTGATACACCTGGTCAAACTGGGCCTTACGCTGCTCGCTGAGGTGGTGGCTTATAAGGATCAGGGTCAGGTCCGGGTTGGACAGCAGACTCTTTTCCACGATATCGGCATTTTTCTGGTCCAGGGCGCTGGTGCCCTCATCCACCAGCAGGATGCTGCGGTCATGGATCAGCGCACGGGCAATGGCCACACGCTGTTTCTGTCCGCCAGAAAGGGCGCTGCCCTCCTCCCCCACCGGGGTATCCAGCCCTTGGGGCATCTGGGCCAGGTCCCCTGCCAGGGCACTGTCCCGCAGGGCTTTTTCCAACTGTTCCTCGGTAAATGTCTCGCCCAGGGTGATATTCTCCCGGATGGTGGTATTGAACAGGAACACGTCCTGCTCGATGTAGCTCATCTGCTGCTGCAGCTGCTCGGGGGTAAACGCCCGCACATCCTGCCCATCATAGCGCACGGTACCCCGATACTCCGGCAGCCAGCCCAGCAGGATCTTCAGCAGCGTGCTCTTGCCGCAGCCCGAAGGGCCGGTAAGAGCATATTTGCCGCCTTTTTTGAACTGCGCATCCATATGGACCAGGACGGGCTTCTTTTCGTCATAACAAAACGACACATCCTCCACCGTGATGCCCTGTTGCAGGGCGGGCAGACGGGACTCCGACTGAGACACCTCGCCTGCATGGACGGTGATCTTATCAAAATAGGGTTTGCTGGCAGAGAAGGAGAGTTGAAGGCTCACAAATTGCTTGAGGCCGTTATACACATTGGAACAGATGGTTCCCACACTGACCATAACTGAGACGTTCAGAATTCCCATCAGGATCAAGACACCCGCCAGCAAGCGGATGACGACCTGGAAAACCACACTCAGGAATCCCATGCCGTTGCTCACCGCACTTTTCAGCACATAGAGCCGGTAGCGGGGCATCTCCATCTGTTTGCTGGCCTCCTCAGTGCCGGAGATCAGACGCTTGCCCTGGCCAAAGAACTGAAGGACATCAAAACCGCCCATTAGGTCTTTAAACAGGCTGACTGCTTGCCCCTGCAAGCGGGAGCAGGTCTCGCCTGCCTCTTTCAGTCGGCGGTCAAAGAGCTTGGGCAGCAGGATCATGGCCAACGCCAATAGGATCGAAGTTGCCATCAAGGACCAGTGCAGGCAGTACAGTGCCACCAAGCTGCTGAGAATTTGGGCCGTGATGCCAAACAGTCCGAAAAACGGCTCCCATCCCAGCTGCTCCATTTGCGCCACATCGTTTGTAAAAGAGGAAAGATAGGCCCCGCTTTCCTGCGTGTGGAACTGTTGATGGTTTTTCTTCATCAGGGCAGCGGTCATATCCTTGCGCTCCAGCGCATTGATCCGGCGCATGGCCTGGTAGTGGAACACTGTTTCCAGATGAGACGCAAGAAAACTCACCGCCCAGATCATCAGATGAGTCAGAAGTCCCCAGATGAATTTCCGGGGGGCTTGCTCCAGCAGGCCGTCCAGCATGACCATTGAGGTCAGCGCAGCAAAAACCTCCACACCATAGGCCGTGATCTGGCAAAGCACCGTCAGCAGGGATTCTTTCCAGGTCTTTTTCAGGTAGTACAACATAGTAGAACGATCGCCTTTCCTTTCTCGCTTTAGATCGTGTCCCTTGGACTGCATTTACCTGGTAGACGAATGGGGAGGGGAAAGTGTTTTTGTGAAATTATTTTACCGTCCTCTGGGCAGCGTGACCATATCGTTTTGTGATCGTCAAAATTTTTCAGCACCAGCTTACAGGGTCTCGCACTCTGCGCAGGCGGGTGTGAGCTGGTACACCCGGTCAAACTGGGCTTTACGCTGCTCGCTGAGGTGGTGGCTGATAAGGATCAGGGTCAGGTCCGGGTTGGACAGCAGGCTCTTTTCCACGATATCGGCATTTTTCTGGTCCAGGGCGCTGGTACCCTCATCCACCAGCAGGATGCTGCGGTCATGGATCAGCGCACGGGCAATGGCCACACGCTGTTTCTGTCCGCCAGAAAGGGCGCTGCCCTCCTCCCCCACCGGGGTATCCAGCCCTTGGGGCATCTGGGCCAGGTCCCCTGCCAGGGCACTGTCCCGCAGGGCTTTTTCCAACTGTTCCTCGGTAAATGTCTCGCCCAGGGTGATATTCTCCCGGATGGTGGTATTGAACAGGAACACGTCCTGCTCGATGTAGCTCATCTGCTGCTGCAGCTGCTCGGGGGTAAACGCCCGCACATCCTGCCCATCATAGCGCACGGTACCCCGATACTCCGGCAGCCAGCCCAGCAGGATCTTCAGCAGCGTGCTCTTGCCGCAGCCCGAAGGGCCGGTAAGAGCATATTTGCCGCCTTTTTTGAACTGCGCATCCATATGGACCAGGACGGGCTTCTTTTCGTCATAACAAAACGACACATCCTCCACCGTGATGCCCTGTTGCAGGGCGGGCAGACGGGACTCCGACTGAGACACCTCGCCTGCATGGACAGTGATCTTATCAAAATAGGGCTTGCTGGAAGAGAAAGATATGACCAGTTTGGACATCTGATTCAGCCCATTGTACACGCCGGCACAAATATTGCCTGCGCCCATAAATGTAGCAACGGGGAGAATGCCGTATATGATTAAAATACCAAGCAGGGCCATTACAAAAAGCTGGCAAAGGATGCTGATATAGGCCAATCCTTCTCCGATACATTCGTTGTTAAGGGTCAATTTGTATTTTTCGTTTTCTATTTTGTCACTGGCGGTATCAATTCCTTCTGCAAATCGTTTGTCTTTGCCAAAAAAGCGAAGGACATCGTAGCCTTGCAGCAAATCCTTTATCTGGCTGACTCCGTTAGCCTGACCAGCCGCACAAGAGGCGCCGATTCGTTCCAAGCGTTGGCGAAAAAGGTGTGGAGCCAACATCATAATCGCAGCAACGACCAGAGAAATGACTGTGAGCAGCCAGTGGATGCTCATCAAAGCTATAATTCCAAATAAAACGCTACCTGCCGCACCCATCAGGGAAAAGAAAGGCTTCCATGCAAGCTGTTCAATTTGGTTGATGTCATTGGTGAACTGGGAGATATATTCGCCGCTTTCCTGTTTATGATATTCCTGATGCGTTTTATGAAGCAGACAGGCAGCAATGTCTCGGCGGAGGTCATTATTCATCTGCCGGATGGCACGGCTTTGAAAGAACGTCCGCACAATGCGGCTTACAATGATAAGTCCCCATGTCAGGACGAGCATTATCATGCTGAAGCCAAAATAATTGTGATTGTTATCCATCAGTCCCTGGGCCGCTGCAATAATTAAAAGGCTGGTTAGGACGGACAATGCGCTTAGAAGCATTTCAAATACAGATGCTAAAAAGTTGCAGGGAAAATATTTCTTGATGTAGTACAGCATTAGTGATCTTCCTTTACTTATTTATCTGTGAGATGGAAGATGAAACGGAAAGGGGGCAGATGCTTTCGATGGCTCAGCTTTGCAGGTTATTATAAAGGCAGCTTGTTTTATTGTTAATGATTTCGGACTTTTTGCACCGCATATTCATGCACTGCAAGACATTTTTGCATCTGCGGCACGCAGGTTTTAAATCAGAAAAACTCCATTGGCGGTTCACTTCGGGATCAATTACAACTCCTTTTTCAGGATCGACCCAGCCCAACTGATTTTTAGGATGATCAAGAGCCACCGTACACTTTCCTATCCTTCCATCCGCCCGGAACACAACACTATTCGGATAGGAAGCGTAACATACTTGGGAGAACAGACCGGTCTGATGATTTTGACACGGCATCCCGATTTTATCCAAATAAGAAACATGTTTTGCAATCAGTGTATCCGCTGTATCTTGATACAGAAGCGATAGAGTATGAACCGTCTCCCCGCCCCAGTTACCCACTGCACGGACAAGAATATCAAACCTCTTGTCTTGGCCGAACAGCCGATGCAGATGGTCATACCAGGTATAGTCCTCATCGCCCGCCAGAATATTGTGGCGCAGTGTGATGTGGAAGGGATATTCTTCGGGAGAAAGTTTGGAGAGTTCCATCAAATTCTCTATTATTGTCTGCAAAGTCCCTTTTCCAGACACATGGGGCCGGGTCTTATCATGATTCCAACCGTCCAGCGTAATTTGATAGCTGGTAATACCCGCCTGGTAGAACTGACGGAACAGTTTTTCATCCAGCAGATAACCATTGGTGGTCATATTGGCAGCATACTGGAAGCCGCACTGTTTTTGTAAATTCTGAACGAGTTCGGACACTTCCAGCACAGTGTCTTTGCATAGGGTAGGTTCCCCGCCAAACCATGCAAGCACAACCTGTTTATAGTGTGGCGCCTGTGCAGTGATATACTCCTCGATCCGGTCCAGCGTATCACGGGTCATACCGCCCCTATTGTGATCCTCATAACAGTATGGACAGCGAAAATTGCAGCCCTCTGTCGGCATCAATGTCGCCATGAAGATGCCGTTCAGAAAAGATTTTACTTTATTCAGCGCCTGCTCAATTTCTTCTTCATTCAAAAGAAGTTCCTGCTCATGCAGAAAACGAGTGAGTGGGGAATTCAATTCTGCACATCCACCGCAGCGGGTAATCGCTTTGAACTCTTCCTGAAAAGCAGGGTCGGTCAGGCGAACGGTGTTGCAGTATAGTTGAGATGTAATATAAACAGCGTTTTCTTTCGCACAATAAGTTACATAACTGGGAACTGTATACATAAAGTCCTCTTTCTATATAAACCCTTATCAATTTAAGCGGATATTTTTTCAGAAAGAGGGCTCGGAAAAATCCGAACCCTCTTGTAGAGACCTTTTTGGTTAATAACAATCACAGATTAACGCAGATGCCGTTGCTGGAATTGCTGCAATTTGCGGTCTCTTCAATAGTTTTCTTTCCAGTGAGTACTTCCATAAGTTACTTCTCCTTTGTTTATGTTGTTATTTGTGGATTCAGCTTAGGGCTTTTGTTTGTCTGTGTCCCTTGCTGTGACTATATTGTAGCACAGGCCACCCACCAGCAACATATCGCCCTGTGTTTATAAAAAATAACACAAAACGACGGGCGGATGCTGGCGAAGAGTTCCAAAATATGCTATACTATTTGCACAAGTTCATATAAAAGGAGCGTTGTCTATGCAAAATTTCTTTTTAGGAGATTACATCAAGCAGAAGCGGCTGGATCTGGGTCTGACCCAGGAGCAGCTCTGCGATGGCATCTGCGAACCCATGACCCTTTCCCGGCTGGAAAACGGCAAGCAGACCCCCAGCCGCAACCGGATCAACGCCCTTTTGCAGCGGATGGGCCTGCCGGATGACCGCTATTTTGCCTTGCTGAGCAAAAATGAACTGGAAATGGAAGCGCTCCAAAAGGAGATCGTTGCCTGCAATGTGACCGAGCGGGTAGCCGAAGGCTTTGAGAAACTGGCCCAGTTTGAAGCTCTGGCAGCCCCAGATGACCAGATCGCACAGCAATTTGCCCTGCGTTCCAGAGTACTGCTGGGGCGGTTGGAGGGACGCTATACGCCGATGGAACAGATCACGCTGCTGATGCAGGCCATCCGGCTGACTGTACCCCGCTTTGATTTGGAAAATATAGAAAGTTTCCTTTATACAAAAGACGAAATCACAACTATCAACCAGATCGGGCTCGCATACTCGGATGATGGACAAAACAAAAAAGCAGCTGAGATCTACTATCAGCTGCTTCGGTATGTGCGCAAGCATTTTAAAGAAACCATAACATCTATTGGAATGTTGCCTTTAGTTCTCTATAATTATGCTCGGGTTTTAGACCTATGCGGGCGCTATGAGGAAGGCGCTGCACTCGCCAAAGAAGGGCAGGACGCTTGTATTCAGTATGGACACTATCGATTTTTGCCCAACTGCCTTGAAATTGAAGCGGAGTGCCGACATTTTATGGGCGATGAGGAAACCAGCAAAGAGTTGTACTATCAATCGTACTATCTCTGTAAAATTATTAAATATAATGTCGGATTGGATGTTATAAAACAAGAAGCAAAAGAGTATTTGAATATCCAATTTGAAGATTAATCCATATCGCCAATTCCCGGCATGGCTTCATACGGCTGTACCTCCGGTCCATCCGGTTTTTCTGGCTGCTCCGGGTCGGTCACGCCGGGCAGCGGCACGGGCAGCGGCTCCGGCTCTGCGGCAAAGCAGGGGGCGGCCAACAGGCTGCACGCCAGCACTGCCGAGGCCAAAAATGCAAAGATACGCTTCATATCGTTCCATCCTTTCGTTTTTATTGATTTGCGACAACAAAAGGATACCATGACAAGGCAACACAGACCATATCGGCCTGTGTTCTTTTTTTCTAACACAAAACGACGGGTAGGCCGGTTTTCCCCGCTGCACTGCGCAAAAAAAATCCCCCCGCCGGGAAAGACCCGGTGGGGGGAAGGATCATTCAGAACAGATCACTCTGCTTCTCAGCCCTTTGCCTGGAGCAGAGCGTTTACCACAGCCTGCTTCAGGGCGTTGCTGGTGATGGTAGCACCGGACAGGCCGTCCACGCCGTTGATGGCCTCCTCGCTGTCCAGGCCAATGAACTGCTCGGGCAGCTGCTCGACGGCAGGCACACCGATGCCGGGGGTCTCGTTCTGGTGCAGCACTTCCACATCTGCGATCTTGTCGCCGTCCATGGTCACACGCACCACGATCTCATCGTCCATGCCGTTGGCCTTGCCGATGTACTGGTTTGCGCCAGCCTCGTACTCGGCTTCCGGTGCGGACAGATCGTCGATATCACCCAGCTGGATTTTGTGGACCCCCATGGGTTCCGCACCGCTGGTTTCCGGGAGACGGTACTGCTGCTGCCCGCCGTGCAGTACGGCGGCCACGCCCCGGTATTTCCGCTGGACTGGCAGCAGGGGCCGCTGCTGGGTTTTGTGACCGTGCAAGGGGCGGACCCCAAGGTCTTGGCCTATGCGGAATACATCCGGATGCACCTTATGCCCCGGGAGAACTTCTGGACGCCTCTGCGATAACAAAAGCCCCCGTCGGGTCGGTTCCCGATGGGGGCTTGCTTGATTCCAGGGGGTTTTCAGCTCTCGCTGCGGCGCTGTTCTGCAGCCAGCTCCCGCTGCAGCGCCGCCTTGCGGCTGTCCAGCAGCAGATCCTGGTTATAGCGGAAGTAACGCTCGCAGCCGTTTTCCACCAGGAAAGCATGGGCGGCGGGGTCCATGGTCAGCTCGGTGACGAACACCACCAGCTCCTGGCTCTCCCCAAAGGCCTGCTCCATAAAGTCGAAGGCTGCTTCCAGCGCTGCGCTGGCAGCTGCCTGGGCCGTCTCGCGCTGGTCTGCCAGCTGCTGGAACTGCTCCCGCAGCAGCGCAAACGCCTGCTGACCGTCTGCGGTCTGGGCATGGCGCAGCTCCCCTGCCCAGGCGTGCAGGGCAGCAGCGGCCCGCAACCGGGCTGCCCGCTGGTTCGGCGCCAGCAGACCGGCCTTCTCCTGGCGCTGGGTCTCGGCCTCGTAATCGGCAATGCTCTGGCCAAACAGAGCAGAGGGACCATCCGGCAGATCTGCGGGCAGGTCGGCAAAGCTCTGCTTCGTCTGCCGCAGCAGACCATAGCAGTCGTCCGCCACTGCATCCGCCTGGCGGGAAGCGGCGATGCGGGTGCGCAGACCGGAGAGCAGCAGCCCCACCAGGGACAGCCGCTCATCAAAGGGGGCGCGCATCAGCCGGGCAAATGCCTCCGACCGGGGCTTGCCTGCCAGGATCTCCTCCACGCCGTAGTCATCCCGGTACTTATAGTACAGGGCCAGATACGCAGCAAACTCCTCTGCGATGGCGGGGTGCTGGAGATACTGCCCGATCAGCTCGGTATCCGCCGCAAGGCCCAGCGCCTCGTAGGTATCCAGCAGGTTGGACAGGTCCTCCCAGCCGCGGGCGGTGACAAAGCGGCTGCCCTCCACATCCGCCTCGATCTGGTAGAAATGCTGGGGATGCAGCTCCAGATAGCTGAGGATGGCGCTGTGGATGCCCACTGCCCGGGCATACTCCCGCCAGACCCCCAGGTCCGGCTGGATATCCATCCGGCGCACACGGTCCAGGGTGACCAGGTCAAAATCCCGCACCGACTTATTATACTCCGGCGGGTTGCCTGCCGCCACGATCACCCAGCCAGCCGGGACAGCCTGGTTGCCAAAGGTCTTGCACTGCAAAAATTGCAGCATCGTGGGGGCCAGGGTCTCGGACACGCAGTTGATCTCGTCAATGAACAGGATGCCCTCGGACAGGCCGGTGGACTCCATCTTGGCATAGATGCTGGCAATGATCTCGCTCATGGTGTACTCGGTCACCGATACATCCCGCCCTGCATAGTGGCGCTGCCGGATAAAGGGCAGGCCCACGGCGCTTTGACGGGTATGGTGGGTGATGGTGTAGGCCACCAGCGCCACGCCGCAATCCCGGGCGGCCTGCTCCATGATCTGGGTCTTGCCCACACCCGGAGGGCCCATCAGCAGGATGGGACGCTGGCGCACAGCGGGGATCTTATACTGTCCCAGCTCGTCCTTGGCAAGGTAGGCCCGGACGGTGCGCTCGATCTCTTCTTTTGCTCGTTTGATATTCATACTCGCAACCTCACGTATTGTTCATATCACGGTAGGGGTCCTGCTCCTCCGCCAGTGCGGCGGCCAGGGCGTTTTGGGCGGCCGGAGCAGGGGCGGTAAACTCGTCCTCCTCCAACACCAGCTTGATGGCCCAGGGGGGCACATTGGCATCATCGAACCGATCCCCCAAAAACAAAAAGGCGGTCTCGTAAGCGGGGCGGCGGGCCGGGTAGGTGCCCAGTCCGTCGGTAAAGTACAAAAGGCCCCGCAGATTTGTAAACTGGCGGGAGGCGCACAGCTCATCCACATAGGCAAAGGCGGGGCGGAAGTCGGTGCCGCCGCCGCCCCGGAGGGTAAACTGCTCCATGGCCTGCACCAACTCCTGCTCAGAGCGGATGGGCAGGTCCTGCCGGACCTGGTCGTCTGCCTGAATCAGGTGCAGATTCATCCGGTGGAAAAAGTTCTCCCGCGCTTTCAGCAGAGTATACGTCTCGGACAAAAAAGCCCGCACCAGCTCTCCGGAGGTGGAGTAGCTGGTATCCACCACCAGGGCCAGCTCCTCCACCTTTTTGCTCTCACGGCTTTCCAGCGGCTCGATCAGGGGCAGGTTGCCGTACATCGAGAGACCGTAGGTGTAAAAGTTCAGGTCAAATTCCTCCGGGTCCAGCCGGATCTCCTCCCGCAGCACACAGAACCGGCGCAGAAAATCCCGGTAACTGCGGCGGCTGCGGTTGGCGGCCCGGATCTGGGCGGCCAGCGTGTCGGTACCATCCCCGGCCTCCTTATCCCGCAGCTCCATCTCGGTCTGCATCTGCTGGCCCAGCTTCTGCCAGGTGGACTGGGGGCTGGG
>Susan_p2__coassemble_423_pt1 | contig 42509 bp, 36 predicted proteins | sample Susan_p2__metabat2_low_PE_039 | metagenome-assembled genome bin Susan_p2 | reverse complement strand
CAAAGCCTCTCCCTTTCGGGAGAGGTGGCACGGCGAAGCCGTGACGGAGAGGGTCCCGCCCCGCCTTACAGCTGCTTTCGGCAAGCGATTTTTCCATGGCCCAGCGGAGCGTCCCTCCTCCCTTGAATCCCGTTATTGACCCAGCCCAGCTTTTGCGGTAAAATTGATGCAGATATGGGCGAAGCTGTGCGTTTTGCCCGGCCGCTGCCCGTGCTTTGGGGCGGCGCTGAATGTTATGCAAGACAGGAGGTTCTGTTTATGAGGACCAAACGATTGACCGCAATGGTGCTGGCTCTGGTGCTGAGCCTGAGCGTGCTGGCAGGGCCGGCGCTGTCGGCATCCGCTGCCGCTGCACCGCAAACAGCGGTGACTGACCAGACCAATGGCGTGGTGTCCATCCGCATCAAGGCCGACGGTGAGCTGGTGTATGGCTCTCCGCTGCAGCTGCGGGTAGAGACCACCCCGGAGGATACCCAGTATATCGGCGTGGTGGTAGGCACGAAGGGCGAGGCAAAGGGCTTTGTGACCTTGGCTCTGTCCGAGAAGTTCCGTATCCTGCTCAAAATGATCCCGCTGCCCCGGGTTATGTCTGCGACCCCGGATCAGGAGGAAGAGTTCAACGTCTATGACTACCTCAAGCAGCTGATCGACGGCAACGATGTGAGCGTACTGCTTCGTGTGGCCGACGAGGTGGCTTCGGTGATGGATGTGCTCAAGTTCTATGCACCCACCCTGAACGATATCTCGATGGGAATGAAGCTTTCCCTGAACCTGATCCGCCGCTTCCTGCCGGAGGATATGCATACCCGCATCTACCTGGACGAGCAGCCCGTCGATGCAGGCAGCTACGTGGCAGGTGCTGTGGCACTGGAGAGCGGGGATATGAATACCGCAGGTATCGCGATGTTCACCATTCGCCCCAAGAGCACCGGTGTGCGGATGTATTGGAATCCGGAAGTGCCGGAGACCTTGACCGCAGAGCAGGCGCAGCAGCTGATGAGCAGCTCCGCTGTGATCGAGGTGGATGGCCAGGTGGTGCCGGAGGGCAAGGTAAGCTATATCTACCGTAAAAAGGGCAGTGGATTTTTGGCGCAGCTGATGGGTGCGGAGAGCAGTGCGATCCCCACCGAGCCGGGCACCTATACCCAGACCGCTTATATCGGCGGCAACTATAAGTGCGACCCTATCTCCCGCACGATCACCATCGCAAAGCCTGTCCCGCTGGAAGGGCAGTAAGCAAATAAAAAAGGCCGCTGGCATTTGCCAGCGGCTTTTGCTTTTGTTTTGTTGCAGTTTGCTTGTAATTGGATCAGAAGCAGAACAAAGGCCGGAAGAACATCCGCCCGCCGCAGCAACAGTTGCACAGCAGGTTCAGCAGGATCAGGTTCCAGCACCACTGGGTCACACCGCCCGACTGGGTATAGGTGGTCTGGGTGCGGTAGTTCTGGCCGGGGTTCTGCATCTGGCGCAGATGCATCTGGTATTCGGTGTTGTTCGGGTCCATCTGCACAGCCCGGCGGGCATCCTGCAAGGCATCGATGCTCTTGCCCAGGCCCTGGTTGGCCAGCGAGGACAGATAATACCACCGGGCATTGCGGCTGGCCATGCTGTCCAGGACACGGCGGGCCTCCGTGTAACGGCCATTTACAATAAAGTTTCGGGCAGCCTGCATCTCCGCACTGTCGCTGCCGGAGTAGCTGGCACCGCTCTGCGGGCCGCCATAGCCAAACCCAAAGCCGAAGGGGTCAAAGCCATCAAAACCGCCGTAGCTGTTCTGCTGCCCATAACTCTGCTGGCTGTATCCGCCGTAGCCCTGCTGTCCGTAGCCGCCGGCCTGAGGTCCGGTGTCGCCGCGGGTAATGGCATCGTAGGCGGCCTGCACTTCCTTAAAGTGCTCCTCTGCGGTGGGGTCGTTGGGGTTCAGGTCCGGGTGCCAGCGCTTGCACTTGGCACGGTAGGCTTTTTTTATCTCTTCGTCACTGGCACCCCGCTGGATGCCGAGTACCTCGTAAGGATCTCTCATCAGAATATACTTCCCTCGCGTCTTTGGTTCTTGCCCGCGGCGCGGGCGCTAACTTCTATAGTTTACAGGACAGCGCACAAAAAATCAAGAGGGAGCGCAGCTCTGGTCGGGGCCAGACAAAAAGGATGCGCCCTGTCTTTTGGTAAAAAAAACGGGGCGATACTGCAAACAGCCCTCTTGCAAGACCCACCCCCCGCGGGAAGATCCCAGCAGGGGGCAGGGCGGTTTACTTCTTTTTTTGCTCCTCGGCGTTTTTGCACTGGTATTTCAGCCAAACGCCGGAATAAAGGATGTTCCGCAAAAGATCGGTGTCCTCCACACAGGGCAGACGCTCAAAGCTCTGGGCAGCTTTGGCCAGCAGCAACTCAAAGATCTCGTGCATTTCCTCTTCGTAATCCGGGCGCTGGCGCAGCTCTTTCAGCGGATTGTAAGAGCCTTTGCGCAGATCTTTATCCAGGTCGTCATAGGCGTCCAGCAGATAAAGGTATTTGCCCAGGTTTTCCCCCAGGGAGCGCAGCTCCGGGGTCCAAAGGTCCTGCTGGTAGTCAAACAGCTCTGCCATCAGTGTGCCAAAGCACCCGGCTACGGCATCCAGATCGGTGCTGTTTTCCGCTTCAAATGCAGCCAGATCCGCAAGGCTCTGGCGCATTGCCTGGCACTGACGGGGCCAGCGCTGCTCGATCTCTGCCATGCGTCCAGCAAGCAAAGCCTCAAAACTGCGTCCGACCAGGCTGTGGTCATCCTGCCATTTGTCTTGGGCATTGTAATAATGCAGCGCTACCCCAAGGTCAGCACAGTAGTCCGTGGGACCAGCGCTGCGCCAGTCCACCCCCCGGAACGGATGCACAGGGCAGCGGTTCCGGCCGGTAAGGGCAGGGGTGTCGCCCTCGTACAGGCTGCACAGCAGCAGGTCCAGAAAGGTCAGGTCATAGCTCAGGGTCAGCCGTCCCCGCAGGCCATGCAGCGCACCGATGCGGCGGCACAGCCCGCAGTAGGCAGAGCGGTACCGGTCCTGCTGTTCGGGGGTCATTACGGATTGATTTGGGATCACATAGCCAAACATGGTCTCTCAGCTCTTTTTGATAAACTGGGTGCCGCACCGGGGGCAGGAGATCTGGATCCGGCCCCGGCCCCGGGGCACCCGCAGTTTCTGGCGGCACTGGGGGCAGCGGTAGTAGTGGTACAGCTTGCGGTTGGCCCACTGCTCTTTCAGGCCGCGGACCTTGCCCTCCAGCTGCTGCTTCAGGGTATAGAACTTGTAGTTTTCCTCGGTGCGCTTGGGGATATTGCGGCTGAAGGTGCGGTAATAGCACCAGATCAGCACACCCATGCCCACCCAAGTGAACAGATTGACCCGGGTCAGAAGCGCGACCAGCAGCAGCACGATGGATACGATGCTCAGAAACTGATTCAATGCGTCTGTGCCGTAACGTCCGGCCATGAAGCGGCGGAATCTCTCTCTCATACCAAACTCCTACATTTCACTTTTTAGGCCTGCTTGCAGGCTTGAGAAAGAGGGGGCGGGCTTTTGTAGGCCGCCCCCTCGCATTTTTACAACTTTATAATAGCATCCATCCATGATAAAACTTTGAACAGAGTGCAAATCTATCATGAAAGGACAAAATTCAAGGACAAAATTTAATCCCGGCGGCTGCGCACGGTCAGGGTCAGCTCGGTGTCCAGCGCACCCTCCATCCGGCAGTGGAGCACAGCCCGTCCGGCGGCGCCGGTGGTGGCCAGATAGGTGCCCGCCATGCCGCCCCGCAGGGGTACGATACTGGGGCCCAGAAGTTTGACGGGGCCTTCTACCCACAGCTGCACGGCCTCGCCGCAGTAGGGCAGCAGGTTGCCGTTTTGGTCGATGGCCCGCAGACTGACGGGGGCACAGTCCCAGGTGGGGCCATCGGTGAGCAGCTGGCTGGGGGCGGTACATTCCAGCCGGACCCGCTGCACAGGCTCCTTGACGACGGTGCGCACAGCCCGGCCATGCCATACGGCCTCAAATCGGTAAACGGCCGAAGGGCCGCCCAATACGCCGATATACTTGTAGTACAGCCGGACCAGGTCAGACCAGCTCATCCGCAGGGACAAAGCCTTGGCGCGGGCCAGGGGCGGCAGCTCCAGCTCGGTGCGGCGCATCTCGTTCAGCACAGCGGCGGTCTGTTGGGCCAGGGCGCGGTCCATGCCCTCGTATTTTTCCAGCAGAGCGCCCACAAAGTCCTGGATCTCCACCGGGGGGTGGGGCAGTGCTGCAAACCGGCCGTGTCGGTCCGGGGAGAACTCCGCAATAAAATCGTTGTCCCGGTACAGCCGCACGCTTTCGGCGTTGGTAAAGGCCCAGCAAGCGCCGGCAAAGCCGCCGGGGTGATCCCCTAGCGCCATGCTGGAGGAGATCTCCAGCACGATGTCCGAAGGCGCACGGGGGGTCTTTTGGCTGGCATATACCGCCGCCGAAAGTTTGGGGTTGCGGAACATATCCATTACACCATGGTAGCAGATCCGATCTCCGCTGCCGAACTCCCGGTGGGTATTGTAATCGGCCATGCACCAGCCAAAGCTGCCAGCGACCCCCTGCTGGGCGATGCTGTCGTTCAGCACAGCGGCCAGCCGCAGCGCCTGGGCCAGCCGGTGGGGCTCGTCATCAAAGGCTTTGGCAGGGAACTGCCGTCCCCCGAATTCGCTGATCAAATAGCCTTTGCGCACATCCGGCGTCACAGAAGCGCGGGGGGCGCAGCCGGGGCCGTGCCCTGGGTAGGTGAAGTCGTTGTAGGCGTACACATCCTCCAGCAGCTGGCTTTTGCGGTGCCCTCTGGCACCGGCTGTGGGACGGGTGGGGTCCAGCCGGTGCGCCGCCTCGTTGGTGCGTTTATAAAACGCTTCGTCGTCGGCACTGCCGCTGATGCGCACGCCCCACAGAAATACGCTGGGGTGGTTGCGGCACTGGCACACCATCTCACGGCAGTTCTGCAAAGCCTGGGCTTTCCAGGCGTCGCCGCCGATATACTGCCAGCCCGGCACCTCCGTAAACACCAGCAGCCCCAGCTCGTCGCAGGCATCCAAAAATGCGGGGCTCTGGGGGTAGTGGCTGGTGCGCACAGCGTTGCAGCCCAGCTCTTTTTTCAGGTATTGGGCATCCAGCCGCTGCACACTGTCCGGCATGGCGTAGCCCTGGTATGGGTAACTCTGGTGACGGTTCAGCCCCCGGAGCTGTACCCGCTGCCCGTTCAGATACAGCCCACCTGCCACGAACTGAATGGTGCGGAAACCAAACCGCAGGGTCTTTTCGTCCAGCACCCGGTCTGGCAGACCGCTGGTGCCGGGCCGGATCAGCCGTACCGTCAGTGTGTAGAGGAAGGGGTGGTCCAGGCTCCAGGGGTGGACACCGTTCAGCGTGCCGGTGATGGGCAGTGCCAGCTCGCCGGTATATACAGCTTTGGCCCCGGCGGGGCTGCGGATCTCGGCCTGGAGGGCGCAGCCCACCGTCTCGCCCACAGTGGAGGAGTAGATGCGGAAACCTCCCTCCGCTTTTGCTTGGATGAACACATCCCGCAGGTAGGCAGGCTCCTTGATATCCAGGGATACAGCCCGATAGATCCCGCCGTAGGTCAGGTAATCGATCTGGCCGCCAAAAGGCGGGATGTCCAGGTTTTCCCGGCTGTCGCAGCGCACAGCCACCACGTTCTGCTGTCCCAGATGCAGCGCCTCGGTCAGGTCTACGGTAAAGGCGGTGTAGCCGCAGCCATGGTGGAACAGCCGCCGCCCGTTGCAGAAGATGGTGGCGTCATGGGCCACGGCGCCAAAGGTCAGCAGCACGGTGCGGCCCTCCCATTCCTTGGGGGCAAAAAACTCCCGCCGGTAGCCGCACAAGAGCTGATAGTCATTTTCGTTGCAGTAATTATAGGGCAGGGGGCGCACCGTATGCGGGATGCGCACCTCTTCCAGCCCCTGGGGGCGGTCTGCCCCCACCAATGCGGGGGTAAACTCTGGCGTAAACAGCCAGCCGTCATTCCAATCGTAGTGTTCCATAGCCGTTCTCCCTGGGGGTTTCGTACAATTTAATGGTATCTTAATGCTACCATAAAGTTATGAACGAAAAAAGCATCTGAGGGGAATTTTATCCCGCCGCAGGGAGGGAAATGCGCCCAAAACAAAAAAAGCCCCCTGTAAAGGGGGCAGGAATGTTCAGATACGGGAGGGATGTTCGTGGAGGCGGCGGGTCTCTGTATGGGTAGAAGTGAAGCCAATGCCGCAAAAATCGCACTGATAGGTCTTAACACAAAGACGTGTCTCGATGGTGTCGTTGTATTTGTCCGAGAGTGGAGAGCCATAGGAACAAGGCTCATAGTGGGAGAGGATCCAGGGCTCATGGGAAGTATGGAGCAGCCGCATCTCTCTCATGTTGCAGCTGGCGCAAGTAGGGCCGCGCCGCATTGCGTCATCAGAAGCGGCAAAGGCCGAAATCGAGAAGATCCCCAAAATCATAGACACGGAAAGGAGCAAGGCAAACAATTTCTTCATTTGGGCACCCCCCTTTTTTTTATCTTTGATAGTTTGTTGAGCGTCCCGACGGATGAAGTGAAAAGAGCGCTTTCTATAATTATTTTACAAAAAAATCGGTGCGAAATGTCAATGCGGAATGAATTGTGAAACTGCACATAGTTTTTTGCTGAATTTGTATGTGTTGCGCAGTTTTTTGAGAGAATGGCGACCCTCTCCGGCAGCGCCTGACGGCGCTGCCACCTCCCCCGAAAGGGGGAGGCCTTGGCAGAGGCGTAATGTTCGTTGTCTGTAGGTTAGTGGGTGCAGGGCGTTAAGTTGTGAGGGTTGGGCTTGCCCTCCTTGCCAAAGGATCGCCCTCTGGGAGAGCTGGCGAGCGAAGCGAGATTGAAAGGGTCCGTCCCTGCAAGCAGCATCTCCCGGGAAGAAAACCCTTCCGTCATTTCGCTTTGCGAAATGCCACCTGGCCCCTCTCTGTCCCTTATAGGGACATCTCTCCCCGGCCGGGGAGAGTCGTTCCTCTCAGGTGGAGGTTTTGGCAGAGGCAGAAGGTTTGTTGGTTATAGGTTCACTTCTTTATGCCGTTGACCTGAACACCAGCAACTTTATGCACTTGCCAAAGGCTCGCCCTTCGGGAGAGCTGGCAACGCCGGCAGGCGTTGACTGAGAGGGTTTTGGGTACCCCCCTCGTTACAGCCCGCTGCGTCCCTGCCGGAAGGTGCAAGACCTGCCCTATGCTTATAAAAAACTTTGGCCCGTGCGGATGCACGGGCCGTGTGAAAAGCTTTTTTAGGTTCCTTTTTTCTCGAAAAAAGGAACAAATCCCCCGTAAAACCTCAGCGGATAAAACCAGTGCGGGGGCGGGGCGGGTTCTGCGGGTGCTCAAAGCCTGCGTCCCGGCCGACCTGGATGCAGTGCAGCAGCCAAGCCATGTTGCGGCCCAGCTCCCGCATAACGGCGCAGCCTTCTTCATCCTGGAGCACCTGCTCTGGGTTGGAGCCGTGGACCATGGGCCAGTAAGAGCCGCTGACCAGAGGCATATGGAAGAACTCCGGGTACTTGGCCAGCTGGTCCAGCGTGGCGGTGGTGCCCGCCCGCCGTGCCGAAGCGCAGATAGCGGCAGGTTTGTAAGCCAGGTGCTTGCCGCCAGCGTAGGCCAGGCGGTCCATAAAGCTGGCCATGTTGCCGGCAGCAGAGGCGTAGTGGACCGGGCTGCCAAAAACAAAGCCGTCGGCGGTCTTTGCCTTCTCGATGGCTTCGTTCACCACGCCGCCAAAGGCGCAGCCGTTGCCTGCGGCGCAGCCGCCGCAGCCGATGCAGCCGCCCACCGGCTGCCCGCCAACATGAAGGATCTCGGTGTCGATGCCAGCGGTATTCAGTTCCTCAGCCACAAGAGACAGTGCGGTATAGGTGCAGCCCTTTTCGTGGGGGCTGCCATTGATCAGCAGGACTTTCATAAAGTACAGACGCTCCTTTCCTGATAAAACACATTTATTGTAACACAAACCAGGGGCAGGCGCAAACCGGCAGCCGACAAGAGCACCGCAGTCCGTTAAAAAGCGCAGAACAGCCCGAAGCGGGCCGCATCCTGTCTGGGGACGCAGCTGACCCTTGACAAAGATATGCAGGTCGGGTTTAATAATAAAACGAACTATCTCAACGAGCGGTATAAAGGAGTCACAACAGTATGCGCGTGATCGCTGGCGAAGCCCGGGGCAGACGGCTGGAAGCTCTGCCCGGAACGGATGTTACCCGTCCCACACTTTCCCAGGTCAAGGAGGCGATGTTCAGCATCGTCCAGTTCGAGCTGCCCGGCGCACGGGTGCTGGATCTGTTTGCAGGCAGCGGACAGCTGGGCATCGAAGCATTGTCCCGGGGTGCGGCCCGGTGCGTTTTTTTGGATGAGAGCCGGGAGGCCATCAATGTGGTGATGCGCAACTGCAAGGCGTGCGGCGTGTTTGATCGCAGCCGGGTCAGCCTGGGAGAGGCAGCCCGCTATCTCTCTGCCTGCCGGGAGCAGTTTGATCTGGTGCTGCTGGACCCCCCGTTCCGCAGCGAAAAGCTGGAGCTGGTGCTGCCTTTGGTGGAAAAATGCCTGGCGCCCGGCGGCACAGTGCTGTGCGAGAGCGAAACGGGTCTGGTGCTGCCTGCCCAGGTGGGGCAGATGACCCTGCAGCGCCAATATAAATACGGCCGGGTGCTGGTATGGAAGTACACAAAGCCCGCAGCTCCGGCCGAGGGACAGGAGGAACAGGCATGAATGTGAACGAGCTGCTGGATACCATCGAGGATGCCCTGGAGGAAAGTGCCGGGATGCCGCTTTCCGGCGGCAAGCGCATCGTGGATGTAGGCCAGATCCGGGACTACCTGGACGAGGTGCGGGTCAACCTGCCGGTGGAACTGCGCCAGGCACAGTCCATCGTCAGCGACCGGGGCCAGCTCATTGATTCTGCCAATGCGCAGGCCCAGGCCATTATCCGCAAGGCGGAGGACCGGGCCAGAGTTCTGGTCAGCGAGGCAGAGATCGTCAAGGCGGCGCAGCAGCGTGCGTCCGAGATCCTCTCCGCCGCCCAAAGCGAGGCACGGGCGCTGCGCCAGTCCACCACCGACTACTGTGATAATATGCTCAAGACCACCGAGGAGACCATGGCGGAAAATGCCGCCCAGGTGCGCAGCCTGCGGGCCAATCTCCGGCAGAGCCGACAGAGCCGCGGCTGAGCAGGATCCATAGCGTTGTTTGCAAAGAGGCGGGACATCCAAGAGGGTGTCCCGCCCCTTTTTTGCTGTGCGGGGCGGGCTTGTACTAGGCGGTATGCGGACTTTTGCCTGCTCCCGCGGCCGGGGCCGTGTTCCCTGGGCGGAAAAGCTCTGCGCCAAATCAGTACGGATACCAAAGAATACACGCCCCGGCGAGCAAAAATGACGGTCTGCGGAGGCGTTTTTTGTGGAAATTTGCGCAAGAAAACCCAACTGCAGCCCTTGCAATCAGAGCCTTGATTTGTTACAATAAAAACAGTTCAGTGGGGTAAAAGGGGGACCAGTGGGGCCTCTGCCCACACCAGCAGGCGGGAAGGGGGCGGCGCAAATGTTTTTTGGCCGCTACGACTGCGTGCTGGATGCCAAGGGACGCCTGAATTTCCCCGCCCGTTTCCGGGAGGAGATGGGGGAGAGCTTCGTGGTGATGGAATGGATCGGCCGCTGCCTGTTCGCACTGCCTATGGCAGAGGTGGAGCGCCTGTCGGAAAAGCTGGGCGCAGATGAGCTGATGGACAGCTGGGAGATCACCGGCGATCTGTTCAGCACCGCCTGCGAGGTCGTGCCGGACAAGCAGGGGCGCATCCTGCTGCCTGCCGCACTGCGGGAGCATGCGGGGCTGGAAAAAGAGGCCACTGTGATCGGCAACCGCCGCCATGCAGAGATCTGGGCTACCCCGGTGTGGGAGGCCCGCCGTGCTGCTGTGACCGATGAACAGCGGGCCGAGCGGCTGCGGGCACTGCGCATCTGATCTGCCCTTTACCCTGAACCTAACACATACAAGAGAGGAGGCCGAGGCCGATGGAGACCGAAGAAAAACAGTCGTTCGACCCGGCGTCTTTTGCCCATGTCCCGGTGCTGCTGGAAGAATGTCTGGAGGGTCTTGCCATTGACCCGGCGGGCATTTATCTGGATGGCACCGCCGGCGGGGCAGGACATTCCCGCCAGATCGCTCTGCGTCTGGATGGAGCACAAGGCGGGCGCCTGATCTCCCTGGATCAGGACCCCGATGCCGTGGCGACCGCCCGGGCAAGGCTTGCGGGCCTGCCCGCTACGGTGGTGCAGATCAATTTCCGCTATGCCGGTCAGGCGCTGGACGAGCTGGGCATCCCCCAGATCAACGGCGCACTGCTGGACCTGGGCGTCTCCAGCCATCAGCTGGACGATGCAGCCCGCGGTTTTTCCTACCGGGCAGATGCACCGCTGGATATGCGGATGAGCCAGCAGGGAGAGACGGCGGCGGATCTCGTGAACACCGCCAGCCGGGAGGAGCTGTCCCGCATCCTGCGGGACTATGGCGAGGAGCCTTACGCCTGGCAGATCGCCGGACGGATCGTGGATCTGCGGGAGACAGCTCCCTTTGAGACCACGCTGCAGCTGGCAGAGGCAGTGGCCAGCGCTATGCCCCCGGCACAGCGCCGGAAAAACAAAAACCCTGCCCGGCGCACCTTCCAGGCGCTGCGCATTGCGGTGAACCATGAGCTGGACGCACTGGATGAGGGACTGGATACGATCTTTGAGCATCTGGCGCCCGGTGGGCGGCTGTGCGTGATCACCTTCCATTCTTTGGAGGACCGCCTGGTCAAAAACAAGTTCCGCCGCTGGGCAACAGCCTGCACCTGTCCGCCGGAATTTCCGGTCTGCGTATGCGGAGGCAAAGCCAAGGCGAAGCTGGTCAACCATAAGCCCATCGAGGCTGGCGGCCAGGAGCTGGAGGAGAACCGGCGCAGCCGGTCGGCGCGTTTGCGTGTATTAGAAAAATGCTGAGCACCTGCTTTGTGCTCTGCATGATGGAGGAGGAGACGAAACATGGGCCAGGCAGCATACGATGATTCTGCAGTGCGGCGTCGGCAGGCAGCCCAGCCGCAGCGCAGCATCCCGCTCCGGGTAAAAAAAGGCGGCAAGCGCCGTCTCAGCCCGCTGCAGGCAGCCATGCGCCATGCGGTGCAGTTGGTGGGTCTGGCACTGATGGCCGGGTTTGCCGTGAGCCTGCTGTGGAGCGAGGCTCAGTTGGTGGAGCTGAACGATCAGATCCAGGATGCCAAGGCGATGCTGGTCAGTGAGCAGAGCCAGTATACATACTACACCAGCACCCTGAACAGCCAGACCAGCATCACCAGCATCGAGGAGGCCGCCAGTCGGCTGGGCCTGATGAAGATCGACCCCAGCCAGATCACCTATGTGCGGCTGAACGACGCCAGCGTGCTGCTGCGGCGGGAGTCTGCGGTGCGCCGCTGGACCGACCTGCTGCACCAGGGGGCATTGACCCTGACAGAAGCTGCAAACTTTGCAAAATGAACATCCATAAAAAAGCGTGCGGCAGCGCACGCTTTTTCGGTTTTATCGCAGGGTTCGCAAAGGAGCGATAGGCTCTTTTTGCGGGCTTGAGAGGGGAAAGTATTCGATCTATGCAACAAAAACCATCCTCTGGCCAGCCCCGCCGGGGCTTCCAGCTGCGCCGACCCTCCCCCCGGGCGCGGTTGACGCTGGGCAAGCGCAGGCTGGGCTATATGGCATCGGTGGCGCTGGTGCTGGCGGCATCGGCCGTTGTGATCCACAGCCTGTATAATATCCAGATCAAGAACGGGGCGATGTTCCGCCAGTATGCGGCGGCCCAGCAGCTGCTGGATAGCTCCATCCCCGCCACCCGGGGAGAGATCTACGACGCAAGCGGTATCACGCTGGCGTCCACCAGTGTGGTCTGGACCCTTTGGGCGGACCCCAGTTACAGCAGTGCGCTGTACATTTCGCATACCGATGAGGAGACCGGCCAGACCACCAAGACCCTGGACGAGACCGCCTGTGCAGAGATCTGCCGCCAGCTGACCCTGCGGCTGCTCTCCGGAGACGGCATCAGCCTGGACACAGTGGACGAAAGCTCGGAGCAGTACCGCACCCAGTACGAGGCGGTCCGCACGGCGCTGACCAAGCTGGACAGCCAGTACCAGGTGCTGGCCACCAAGGTGAACAATGCAGTAAAGCTCTCCATCGAGAGCTATGTCTCCCAGTACAACAAGACCCATAAAAAGGCCACCGAGACCACCCGCAAGGGTAGGATCTCCATTTCGGCTGCCAAGAGTTTTCAGCGCAACTACCCCTATGGGGCCTTTGCGGCAGCGGTGCTGGGCTTTACCGATGCGGACGGCATCGGCACATACGGACTGGAAAAATCCTATCAGTCGGTGCTGGCTGGCACCGATGGCCGGATGATCACGCTGCGCAATGCGTATGGCAATGCCATTGCTGACGAGAATGCCACCACCTTTGCGGCGAAAGACGGCGCCAATCTGGTGCTCAGCCTGGATGTGAATGTGCAGGAGGTAGTAGAGCGCTACCTGAATGAGGCCATTGCCGCCAATACCGTGGAGAACCGTGGCTGTGCCATCGTGATGGATGTGAACACCGGTGCGATCCTGGCCATGGCCTCCAAGCCGGACTTTGACCCCAACGACCCGCTGAGCTATGAGGCAAACCTCGCTTACCTGAACGAGCTGGTGCGGGCAGAGCCGGAGCTGTACGGCATCTACCTGAAAAACGAGGACGGCAGCTTTGTCACCGATGAAAAAGGAAATAAGATCCTGGACCCGGAGGCGGATTACTCCGGCTATTTCCGGGATATTCAGTGGAAAAACAAGACCATTACCGAGCTGTATTACCCCGGCAGTGTGTTCAAGGTGATCACCGCAGCCATGGGTCTGGATGCAGGCCAGGCTGCTTTGGGCACCACGCTGAACTGCTCCGGCGCATATACTGTGGCAAAACAGACCTACCATTGTGCAGGCCGCAAGTCCCACGGGGCGCAGAACATGGTCCAGGCGCTGCGCAACAGCTGCAATATCTACTTTATCCAGCTGGGGCAGCGGCTGGGGCCGCAGGCGTTCTATGATTACTTCGATGCCTTTGGCTTTACTGAGCGTACTGGTGTGGACCTGCCCAGCGAGACCGGTTTTATGCAGTACTACACAGCCAAAGGGCTGGGCGAGGTGCAGCTGGCATCCTCCTCCTTTGGCCAGGCGATGGCGATCACCCCGCTGCAGATGTGCACCGCACTTTCTGCGGCGGTGAACGGCGGCTATCTGGTGACCCCCCATGTGGTGGATAAGATCACCGACCAAAACGGCAACGTCATCCAGGAGATCGGGGCCAATGTGCGCCGTCAGGTCATCAGTGAAAGCGCCAGTCAGGCGGTGCGCTATATCATGGAGCACGAGGTGGGGGACGGGACTCTGACCGGCGGCGGCTCCAATGCCTATGTGGCGGGCTACCGCATCGGCGGCAAGTCCGGTACTTCCGAGCAGCTGAACATGGACCGCCGTGCCGACGGCGACTACAAGAAGGTGGCCTCCTTTGCGGCGGTGCTGCCCGCTGAGGACCCGGAGATCCTGGTGTATGTGATGCTGGATGACCCCAACAACGCACGCACCGACTATTCCTCGGTGCTGGCTGCGCCGGTGGTGGGCAATATCATCAGCGAGATCGCCCCCTATCTGGGCATCCATACCGACGGCGTGGACCGCAGCGGCACCATGGTCAAGGTGCCCAACCTCATCAGCAAGGAGTGGAGCAATGCACAGGTCTCTTTGAACATCAAGGGCCTGTCCCACCAGCTGATGGAGAGTGAGACCGACCAGACCGCCGCCCTGGTCACCTATCAGTACCCCCGTGCAGGTACCGAGGTGGCCTATGGCACCACGGTCTATCTGTATACCGACACCTACGAGGGCAGCCGCACCCAGGTGCCGGATGTCAGCGGCAAAAGTGCGGACTTTGCCCGCCAGATGCTGGCCGCAGCAGGCTTGAACTGCGTGGCCGAGGGCAGCGGCACGGTCCAGAGCCAAAGTGTCCCGGCGGGAGAGAGCGTCCAGCGGGGCACCATCGTCACCATCACCTGCGGGTGAAAAGAGAGGGGAATTGATCCTATGGAACCGATCCTGGCAAACCGGCTGCTGGCCGGCCTTGCGCCCGAGGGCTTTTTTGCCCCGGATGTGCAGGTGAACCTTGTTACGACCGACAGCCGGGAGGTATGTCCCGGGTGCATCTTTGTGGCATTTCCCGGCGAGAAGTTCGACGGGCATGACTTTGCGGCAGCGGCGTTGGAAAAAGGCGCCCTGGCTGTGGTGCTGAACCACCCGGTGGAGGCAGTCCCTGCGGAAAAGACCATCCTTTGCCCGGACAGCTATCAGGCCATGATGACCCTGGGCGCCAACTACCGCAATGCCTATCACCCAAAGGTGGTGGGGGTCACAGGCAGCGTGGGCAAGACCACCACAAAACAGATGTGCTACGCAGCTTTGGCCGGATGCGGTAAAACCATCAAGACCGAGGGCAACCAGAACAATGAGCTGGGCCTGCCCCGCACCCTGTTCCGCATTGGGGCAGACACCGAGTATGCGGTGGTGGAAATGGGCATGAACCATGCGGGGGAGATCCGCCGTCTGGCCCGCTGCGCCCGTCCGGATGTGGGCCTTATCACCTGCATCGGCACCTCCCATATCGGCAATCTGGGCAGCCAGGAGAACATCTGTAAGGCAAAGCTGGAGATCTGCGATGGCCTGCCGGAAAACGCCCCCCTGGTGCTGAATTTTGATGATCCCTTCCTGCGGGCGGCGCAGCTGCCGGGCCATGTAAAGCCGGTGTGGTTCAGCCTTTGCTCGGGGGAGGCGGATGTTTTTGCCTCCCACATTTCCCAGCAGGGGGCGCAGACCAGCTTTTTGCTGGAAGATCAGGAAAACGGCTCCTTTATGGTGCGCATCCCGGCCATTGGGCGGCACAATGTAGCCAACGCCCTGGCCGCTTACTGCGCTGCCACCCGTCTGGGGGCAGACCCCCGCACGGCAGCAGCGGGTCTGGAGGATTTTGAGCAGACCGGTATGCGTCAGCACATGGTGGAGCACGGCGGCGTCACCGTGATCGAGGACTGCTACAATGCAAACCCCGACAGCATGGCTGCGGCGCTGGCCATGTTCCGGGAGTATCCCTGTCAGCGGCGGTATGCCCTGCTGGGCGATATGCTGGAATTGGGCGATACCAGCCGCGCTTCCCATGAGCAGTTGGGCGCACTGGCGGCAGCCTGCGGGCTGGATGGTCTGGTGACCTACGGCAGCGAGGCAAAGCGCACGGCTGTGGTGGCTGCCGCAAAGGGTGTGCAGACAGTCCATGCCGCCACCCATGCAGAGGCTGCCGAGACTCTGGCGAAATGGGTGCGCCCCGGGGATGCAGTGCTGGTCAAGGCCAGCCGGGGCATGGCGCTGGAAAAGGCGCTGGCGCTGTTTTACGCACAGTCCTGAGCGGGCAGGCGGCTCGCTGCATTTGGAATGTGAAAAGTTTTTGGTTCCCTTTTTCCAAGGGGAACAAAGTCGGAGTATCGTGCTATGATTCGTTTTGCGTTGGTTGCGGCGTCTACCCTGGGCTTTATGCTCACGGCGGCGCTGTGCAGCCTGCTTTTGCCGCTGCGGGGCAGACCAAAGCCCCCGCCCCCGAAAAATCAAGACGCTGCCCCGGAGCGGGCAGACCTTGCGGGTGTGCCGGAGGATGCGGCGTCCCTCAGCCCGGCCCGTCCCCCGGCCTTTGGGGGGCTGTGCCTGATGCTGGGGGCGCTGGCCGCCGCCGGTGTGGGCTGGACGGCGGCTTGTGTGGCCCAGCCGCAGCTGCTGGAAGGCGGTGTGACCAGCCGCCTGCTGGCAGGGCTGTGCGGTGGGCTGGCGTTTGGCGCAGTGGGCGCAGCGGATGACCTGGTGCGCCTGCGCCGCCGTCAGCCCCTGGGCCTGCGGCGTGGGCCTCGTCTTTTGCTGGAGGCAGGAGCGGCAGCCCTGGTGATGCTTCTGCTCCGAGGGACGCTGCCCACCGGTGTGCTTTTGCCTTTTGGCGGCTACTGGGAGCTGGGTGCGCTGGCTCCGGTGGTCTGGGGCGGGGGACTGGTGGCGCTGGCAGAGTGTGCCCGCAGCGCAGATGGTGCGGACGGCACGGTCTGCGGTGCAGGCTTTATAGCGATGCTGGGGCTGATGACGGTGCTGACGATCCTGGGGTGGTTTGCCCTGGGGGTGTTCCCGGCGGCGCTGGCCGGGGCATTGATGGCCTTTCTGCTGTGGAATTTCCCGCCGGCCAGGATGGCGGCCGGTACAGCAGGCAGTTTGTTTGTGGCGGGTGCGATCGGCTGCATCTCCCTCAGCGCCGGATATCCGGAGCTGGCGGTGCCCCTGGCCCTGCCCTTTTGGCTGGAAGGCGGGATGGTGGCGCTGCAGATCCTGTCCTGCAAACTGCGGGGCAGGCCGTTGTTTGCCACGGCCCCCTGGCATCATTGGCTGGAAAAACGAGGCAAAGGCCCGGTAAGTGTTTTTTATTGGCTGTGTGCTGCGGCTCTGCTGGGGCTGTGGATGGCGGTGCAGATGACCCGCTGGGCATAAAAGCGCCCGGGAAAGGGGCGGCACACCGCAGCGGCTGGTGCTGCATAAGACCCGAAAAATAAAGGGGAGACGATTTGACCCATGACCATGATCCGCAGAAAACCACCGGAACGCTATGCGTTCCTGCAAAGAGACCCCGGCCCCTGGACGCCGATGACCATCCGCTGGCTTGCCACCCTGGGCGTTATTATGATCTTTGGCCTGGTGATGCTGTTCAGTGCCAGCTATACCACCGGCTACCTTCGTATGGGGGACAGTCTGCACTATATCAAGTCGCAGCTTTTGTGCACTGTGCTGGGGTTGGGCATGATGTGGCTGTTCTCCTACATTGACCACCGCTTCCTGCGCAAGCTGGTCTGGCTGGGGTATGGGGTCTGCATCGTTCTGCTGATCTTGGTTTTGTTCAGTGCCCCGCTCAACGGCTGCCGCCGGTGGCTGCGGGTAGGGGGCTTGACTGTGCAGGTCTCCGAGATCGCAAAATTTGAGATGATCCTGCTTACGGCGCATCTGGCGGCAAAAGCTCCCCGGATGGAGAGCCTTGACCCCAACCGCCGTCTCAGCCCGGGGCAGTGGCTGTATCAGAAGCTGGTGCGGGAGCTGCTTGTGCCGCTGCTGCCCTTGATCCCTGTGGTCCTGTTGCTGGTAATGGAGCCGCATATGTCCGGCATCGTGCTGACCTGTGCGATCGTGGGCACCATCCTGCTGCTGGGCGGCAACGGCGGCGGGCTGACCTGGGCGGGGGCGTTCTCTGCCGTGGTGCTGCTGGAATCGGTCCTGCAGCACATCGACTCCATCCCCTACCTGCAAAGCCGTTTGGACGGCTGGACCCAGGACCTGAGCAAGATGACCGACCAGACCCTGCAAAGCCTGTATGCCATTGGTTCCGGCGGGCTGACCGGGCTGGGGCTGGGCAACAGCATTGAAAAACAGCTCTGGCTGCCGGAGAGCACCAACGATTTTATCTTCAGCGTCGTGTGCGAGGAGCTGGGCTTTTTGGGTGCGCTGATGGTGATCCTGCTGTTCGTGCTGTTTTTGCTGCAAGGGATGTGGATCGCATTCCAGGCAGAAAACCTCTACTGCACGATGGTGGGCATCGGCATTATGGCCCAGATCGCATGGCAGGTGTTCTGCAACATTGCGGTCGTCACCAACACCCTGCCCAATACCGGCATCAGTCTGCCCTTTTTCTCTTCCGGCGGCACCAGTCTGATCCTGCTGCTGGCGGAGATGGGGGTCATGGTAAACATTGCCCGCAATGGCGCCCGTGCCGAGGCCGAGCGGGAGCAGCGCCGTGCAGAGCGGGAGGCAAAGGCCAAAGCAAAGGCCCCCATTGACCTGGAAGCTGCCCGCCGTGCCCGGATGAACGGCCAGCCCCAGATCTGACCATACAAGAACGGAGGGTTTTATAAATATGAAAGTTCTGATCGCTGCCGGCGGTACAGCCGGACACATCAACCCTGCTCTGGCCATTGCCGGAGCCATCCGGCAGGCAGACCCTGCCGCAGAGATCCACTTTGCCGGCCGGCAGGAGGGCATGGAGTACCGCTTGGTGACCCAGGCGGGCTATCCCTTCCATCATATCGAGATCACCGGCTTCCAGCGGCGCCTCTCCTGGCAGAACATCAAGCGCAATGCCGTTACGCTGTATAATCTGGCGCTCTCCGGCCCCAAAGCCAAGGCGATGATCCGTCAGGTCCAGCCGGATCTGGTCATTGGCTGCGGCGGCTATGTGTCCGGGCCGGTGGTGCGCTGTGCGGCTAAAATGGGCATCAAGACGGCGATCCATGAGCAGAACGCCTTCCCCGGTGTGACCAACAAGCTGCTGGCCCCGGACGTGGATATCGTATTTGCAGCGGTGCCTGCTGCGGTGGAAAAACTGGGGGCACCCCAAAAGACGGTGGTCGTCGGCAACCCGGTCCGTCCGGAAGTGTTTGCCGAGGCACGGCAGCGCACCGCCGCCCGGGCCCGCATCGGGGCCGAGGGGCGGACCGTGATCCTGTCCTTTGGCGGCAGCCTGGGGGCACGGCGGGTCAACGAGGTGGTGGCAGATCTGTGTGCCTGGGAGCAAAAGACCGGGCAGCCGGTGCTGCATCTTCACGCTACCGGTCAGTATGGGGTGGAGCTGTTCCAGAACCTCTCCGAGGAAAAGGGCTTTGCCCCCGGCAAACAGCTGATCGTCCGGGAGTATATCAATGATATGCCGCAGCTGTTGGCAGCGGCAGACCTGGTCATCAGCCGGGCAGGCGCACTGACCCTGGCAGAGCTGGAGGCAGCAGGCCGGGCAGCGGTGCTGATCCCCAGCCCCAATGTGGCCGAAAATCATCAGTATTACAATGCCTTGGAGCTGGAAAAGGCCGGGGCTGCTGTGGTCATTGAGGAAAAGGACCTTACCGGCGAAAAATTGGTGGAGACGGTCTCCGGGCTGCTGTCCACCCCCGGCAAGCTGGAGCAGATGGGGCAGGCGGCTCGTGCGCTTTCGGTGGACGACAGCCTTGGCCGCATCACCGATGCGCTGCTGAAGCTGGTGCGCACGCCGTGACTTCGGCCCAAGGAGGCGACCTATGACCCCAAGACCCAAAAAACGGCGCAGCCGTCCCTACGACTCCGCCCGGACTGTGCCCCGCAGCACAGGACAGCGTTCCGTATCCCGTCCTTCGGGTTACCAGGAACAGGAGCTGACCTTTGAAACACGGCGTGCGCCTTCGCAAAATACCACCCGCTCCCGGGCCTATGATTTCGAGAGCCAACGTCCGCAGCAGGGAACGTCCCGTCCCCGGGCCTATGATTTCGAGAGCCAGCGTCCGCAGCAGGGAACGTCCCGCTCCCGGGCCTATGATTTCGAGAGACAGCGTCCGCAGCAGGGCACATCCCGCCCCCGGCAGGACAACAGCATCCAGTTCCCCACACAGCAGGTGCGCCGCCCGGCGGGCGGCAGCAGCCAGAACAAAACAGTCCACACGGGACAGCGTCTGCGCCCGGCACAGAACCAGCCGCAGCGCCGCAAGCACCGGCGGATGACCCGGGCAGAGATGCGCCGCCGCCGGTTGGCACGCCGACTGACGGCCTTTGGGCTTTTGCTCTGCGTCATTGGAGCGGGGGTCTATCTGACCGTAACGATGCTGTTTAAGATCAATACCATCCAGCTGCAGCTGGCAGATACCACCCCGGTGGAACAGGCGGGCGGATATTCCAGCCAGGAGATCCTTGCCGCATTGGGGGTGGCCAGCGGCGAGAATATCTTCAGTTTTGACCCAGATGCCAAGGCACAGGCCCTGGAGCAGCAGTTCCCCCTGCTGGAGCAGATCCGGGTGGTGCGGGACTACCCCAACACCGTTGCGGTGCGGGTGGTAGAGGCTGTACCTAGCTGGGCAATGGAGACCAGCAAGGGCTGGCTTACCCTCTCGGCCCGGATGAAGATCCTGGAATGCAGCGGGGAGCAGCCGCAGCTGCCCACCCTTTACGGCGGGGAGCCGGTCTCCACAGCGCCCGGCACGCAGGTGGAATATACAGCACCTGTGCCGGAAGCACCGGAGAGCAGCGCAGAAAGTTCCGCTGCGGAACCGGCCCCGGATGGACGTCTGGAGGCGCTGGACACATTGACCACCTCTCTGGCACAGCATGGCTTGATGGAAGGCGTGACCCGCATCGAGTTTGCGGATACCGAGCAGCTGGCATTTTTGTACCAGGGGCGCATCAGCGTGCTGCTGGGTACGTTGAATGAGCTGGAATATAAGCTGGACTTTGCTGCCTATCTGCTGCATAATACAGATGGAAAGGGCTGCGCAGAGACCGATACCGGCCAGCTGGATTGCAGCCATGTCCGGGGGGACGGCACCATTCGTCCCATTCTGGCGCAGGGGGAGCCGGTGCTGCCTTCGGGCTATGTAGCTCCGCCGCCTGCTGCCCCGGAACCGGCCCCGGAGACTGTCCCGGCTGAGGGGGAGCCGGCACCGGATGCAGCGCCTGCTGACCCGGCCGAACCGCCGGCATCCGAAGCCCCGGCAGCAGAACCCACAGCGGAAGCAGCGGCCCCTGCCGCTCCGCCCGCCTGATACGATGTGAGGAGCATGAAATTAAAATGAAGCTTGCACAACTGACTGAGGGTCTGGCCTGCACACTGGTGCAGGGCAGCCTGGATACGGAAATTACAGATATCATCTACGACAGCCGCCGGGCCGCCCCGGGGCTGGCCTTTGTCTGCATCGTGGGCACCCAGCGGGACAGCCACGAGTTTGCCGCAGACTGTGCGGCAAAGGGGGTCAGTGCGCTGGTGATCCAGCACGATATTGACCTGACCGGGCTTTCGGGGGTCACGGTGATCAAGGTGGAGAGCAGCCGCCTGGCGCTGGCGCTGATGAGCGCAAATCTGTTCGGCAACCCGTCCCGCCAGCTGACCATGATCGGGGTCACCGGCACCAAAGGCAAGACCACCACGACCCATATGATCAAAAGCGTGTTGGAAGCCGCAGGCCGCAAGGTGGGAATGATCGGCACCAACGGCGTGTACTTTATGGGCCATCATGAGGATACCGCCAACACTACCCCGGAGAGCTATGAGCTGCAAAAGCTGTTCCGGCGCTTTGTGGATGCAGGCTGTGATACTGCGTTGATGGAGGTGTCCAGCCAGGGTCTGATGATGGACCGGGTGGCAGGCATCCACTATGATATCGGCGTGTTTACAAACCTCTCTCCGGATCATATCGGCCCGGGAGAGCACGCAAGCTTTGAGGAGTACCGCAGCTGGAAGGGACAGCTGTTCCGCCGCTGCACGGTGGGCATTGTCAACAGCGATGACCCCAACACCGAGGCGCTGCTGGAGGGCCATACCTGCCGCTTGGTGCGTTACGGCCGGGGAGAACAGGCCGATTACAGAGCGGGCAGCTACCAGCTGCTGCGCACCCATGACTTTTTGGGCGTACAGTTCCATGTGTCCGGTGCGGACGAGATGGACGTACAGGTAAATATGCCGGGCGAATTCAGCGTATACAATGCGCTGGCGGCGCTGTGTGTGGGCAAGACGCTGGGGCTTGCAGATGAGGCGATCCATGAGGGTCTGGCCCGCTGTGTGGTCAAGGGCCGGGTGGAGCTGGTGCCTATCAGCAAAAACTTTACGATCCTGTTGGACTACGCCCACAACGAGGTGTCGACCGAGAGTCTGCTGACCACGCTGCGTGCATACCAGCCGCATCGGCTGGTGGTGGTGTTTGGCTGCGGGGGCAACCGCTCCAAGCTGCGCCGCTACGGCATGGGGGAGATCTGCGCCCGCATGGCGGATTTCTCCATCCTGACCGAGGATAATAACCGGTTTGAAAAGGTGGAGGATATCCTGGCAGATATCCGGCAGGGGATGGAAAAGGGCAACCCCAAGGCGCCCTATGTGGAGATCCCGGACCGGCTGGATGCGCTGCACTATGCGGTGGACCATGCTGAACCGGGGGACCTGATCGCGGTCATCGGCAAAGGCCATGAGACCTACCGGGATCGGATGGGAGTCAAGACCCCCTTCCTGGAGCGGGAGCTGCTGGAAGAGTATGCCCAGCAGATCAGTCTGGAATAAACCGAAAAACAAAAAAGGCTGCCCGGAGACGGGCAGCCTTTTTGTTGTGTTTTTACAGGGTCTTGCCGGTGAGCAGCTGATAAGCTTCCTCGTACTTGGCAATGGTCTTGTCGATGACTTCCTGGGGCAGGTCGTAGTTGGAATCGGGGTTGGCTTTCAGCCAGTCGCGGACGAACTGCTTGTCAAAGGAAGGCTGACCATGGCCCGGCTCATAGCCCTCCAGGGGCCAGAAGCGGGAGGAATCCGGGGTCAGCATCTCGTCGCCCAGCACGATATTGCCCTGGTCGTCCAGGCCAAACTCGAACTTGGTGTCTGCAATGATGATGCCGCGGCTCAGAGCGTAGGCAGCGCACTTCTTGTACAGAGCAATGGTGTAATCCCGCAGCTTTGCAGCGTACTCTTCGCCCTTGCCGGGGTAGAGCTTCTCCAGCACGGTGATGCTCTGCTCGTAGGAGATATTCTCGTCATGGTCGCCGATCTCAGCCTTGGTGGAGGGGGTGTAGATGGGCTCGGGCAGCTTGTCGGACTCCTTCAGGCCCTCGGGCAGGGTGATGCCGCAGACCTTGCCGGTCTTCTGGTAGCTGGCCCAGCCGCTGCCGGTAATGTAACCACGCACGATGCACTCCACCGGCAGCATGGTCAGCTTGCGGCACAGCATGCTGTTGCCGTCAAACTGCGGCTGGCGGAAGAACTCCGGCATATCCTGCACATCCACGCTCAGCATGTGGTTGGGCAGCAGGTCCTGAGTGTAGTCGAACCAGAATTTGCTCATCTGGGTCAGCACGGTGCCCTTACGGGTGACCTTGTTTTTCAGGATGACGTCAAATGCGGAAATGCGGTCGGTGGCGACCATAACCAGGCTGTCGCCGTTGTCGTAGATCTCGCGGACCTTGCCTTCCTTGATGGGCTTGAACTCAGTCATTGCAAAACACTCCAATTTCATTGCAGGTGCAAAAAAGCACGTTTTTTCGGTGGGCGTGGCCCACACAGTCTTCTCTCTTTATCTTACCACATCCGCCGCCGGTTGGAAAGCACCAGAATGAGAGGAAAAAAGCCTGTTTTTTGCGTTTTTCTCGTGAAAAGTGCAAAAAACAGGGACGATTTTCGTCATTTTGACGGACAAAGTCATACTTTGACGCAGGTGTCCCGGCTCTTGTAAAGGGACGAAAATCCGTCGCAGGAACGAAAACTTGTGCGAGAAATCCATCAAAAAAAGGTTGACAGAGCGTACAGGAGTGGGTATCATGGAGTAGATCTTCAGATACGGAGGAAATGTACAGCCATGCAGCAGCCACTGATCATCGCACATCGGGGCGCATCTTATCTTGCACCGGAGAACACCCTTTCCGCTTTCCGCAAGGCGAAAGACCTGGGCGCAGACGGCGTGGAGATGGACGTGCAGGAGACCGCCGACGGTAAACTTGTGATCCACCATGATTATGTGATCGATTTTCATACCCAGCTCAGCGGAAACATCTATGATATGATGGAGGGCGAGCTGCGGGAGCTGGATTTTGGCAGCTGGAAGAACGTGGACTTTTTTGATGAAAAGATCCCCACCCTGCCGGAAGCATTGTCTGTGGGCGGGGAGCTGAACTGGATGATGGTGGAGCTGAAATCCAACGTCTACCCGGACCCCAATTTTGTGCCGATGACGGTGCGGGATATCCTGGATTCCGGCCACAGAGATAAAAGCATCCTGATCGCTTTCCAGCATGATCTGCTGCGGCAGGCAAAGGAGCTGGACCCGGAGCTGAAGACTGGTGCACTGATCTACGGCTCTCTGGAGGGTGTGTTTGTGCCGCCCCCGGTGATTTGGAAGGACTTGGGGCTGACCAATGGTCTGGATGAGGAAAATGACCTGCCGGAAGACGACCCGGACAGCCCCTATTGGCAGCTTGCAGGCGCCCAGGGACTGGGGGCAGCGCTGACCTTGGCCCGTGATCCGTCGGCGCTGGAGCGGGAGAATGGGCCGCTGCTGCGCTGGGCCAATAGTCAGCTGATGATGCTGCAGGCAAGCTTCCCAGGGAGAGATTTTTGGGGTATCTTGTCCAATCTTGCTGCCCAGAGAGACCCGGCAGCGTATGTGCGCAGTATGCCGTTCAAGCCGGATTATATCAGCTGTAAGTACCATACGGCATTCGTCCGCCCGCAGATGGTGGAGGAGCTTCATGCGATGGGGGTCAAGGTGGCGTTTTGGACGGTGGATACCCGTAGGGTGCTGCGCTCGCTGCTGCCTTTGGGACCGGATGCCATCGTTACGAACCGCCCTGATAAGATCCGTGAGTGGATTTGGGAAGAACAACACCCGGAAACAGGAAAATGATTTGCAGATAGCAGGTCCGCTGCCCCGGCTGAGAATATTTGAATGGCCCGTGTATCTGCACGGGTCATTTTTGTGTGTAGAGTGGTTTTGGGAGAGACCCTCTCAGTCGCCTGGCGGGAGAGGGGGCTTATGGGAAGAACCCCTTCAGTCACAGCCTGTTGGCTGTGCCAGCTTCCCCGAAGGGGACGCCCTTGGCAGAACCGGTAGGTTTCGTCCTTATTCGTTAACGACAGAACAAGTTGACCTGTAAAGCATAAACTTTCCGCCTTTGCCAAAGCCTCTCCCTTTCGGGAGAGGTGGCACGGCGAAGCCGTGACGGAGAGGGTTGAACCCCGCCTTGCAGCTGCTTTCGGTAAGCATTTTTCCCAATCGGAGTCGGGGCAAAATCGGAAAAAGCGTCTGTGCCGTAAGCACACCGCCCGATTTTGTCCCGGCGACCTCCATTTTGGGGTCCAGGGTGGAACCCTGGTCGTGCCTCCCGCGCATCGAAAGTAGCGGGCGCTTTTCTGGTTCTCTTTTGGCGTGCAAAAGAGAACATTTCCTCAGCGACTTTATGTTTTGTCAAAGTTATAATTGTAGAAAGATGTGCTTCCGGGACGAACCCCTTCCGTCATTTCGCTTTGCGAAATGCCACCTCCCCCGAGGGAAACTCTCGTCCTCATCGGTCAACGGTCAAAAAGAGCCTGCCCCCATACCCTCTCTTGACAAGTCCGTCTTGTCCTGCTATGATGGTATCATATCAAACAGTCGACGGTTTGAACAGTTGGCCTGCAAAACAAATGGGGGAAAAGCAAGATGAAAGAGAAATCCAAAAAAAGCTGTAAGGGCTGCAACCCGCCTTGGGAGGCGCCGCAGGTCATTCCGGCACAGCTGCGGCGGGTCAATAACCTGATCGCCCGAAAGATCAACCAGTTCAGCCGGGAGAATGAGGTGGAGGAGGTCACCCCCATGCATGGGTGGATCATGGCGTACCTCTATCACCGCCGGACGGAGCCGGTGTTTCAGCGGGATATTGAGCGGGATTTCTCTATCACACGTTCTACCGTGACCAATATTTTGCAGCTGATGGAGCGAAAAGGGTATATCCAGCGGCTCAGTGTGCCGCAGGATGCCAGACTGAAACAGCTTGTGCTGACCGAGGCGGGGGCACAGGTGCATGAAAAAACGATGCAGGCGCTGCGTCAGACCGATGCGTTTGTTTCGGCTTTGCTCACGGAGGAAGAAAACGCCGAGATGCTGCGTTTGCTGAATAAATTGCAGGAGGGTCTGCAGTAAAATCTGGGGTGCGGCATCGGTTTTGCTGCCGCCGTAAAAGGATGAGAAGCACCCATCCGGTCAAATTTTGCCCAAGACAGACCTGCAACATGAAAAACACGGTCTCCCACGCTTTTATGCTGAAGGGCGTGGGAGACTTTTTTCTTTTGCGGCGGGCAAAAATGACAAAAAACTGACGATGCCTTTGGCAAATGTGAATAATTTTGAAAGTTTGAGAAAAGACCATTGACAAATAAATTGTTTTGTATAGAATTGTTCTGTAACAAACAAATTGGGTCCGGACTGGACCACACTACAAGAAGTAAGGAGGAACTCCCCATGATCCGAAAACTCCTGTCGCATCTGGGTCAGTACAAGCGTGCAGCGATCGTTACACCGGTGCTTTCGGCCCTGGAGGCGATCATGGACGTCATGCTCCCGACCCTGATGGCTTTTATCATCGACCAGGGTATCTCTAAAGGGGACATGAACGCCATTGTCCGCTATGGTCTTTTGACCTTTGCTGTGGCGCTGGCTGCGCTGGCGCTGGGTGTGATGGCTGGGCGCACGGCAGCCAAAGCATCCACCGGCTTTGCAGGCAACCTGCGGGATGCAATGTATGACCGCATCCAGCATTATTCCTTTGCAAACATCGACAAGTTCTCCACAGCGGGTCTTGTTACCCGCATGACCACCGATGTGACCAACCTGCAAAATGCATTTCAGATGATCGAGCGGATGTGTGTGCGCGCCCCGGTGCATCTGATCTTTGCGCTGATCATGTCGGTCAGCATCGGCGGACCGCTGGCGCTGGTCTTTGTGGTGGCCATGGTGTTCCTGCTTGCTGTGCTGGCCTGCATCATGGTGCCCACCTTCAAGATCTTTGACCGGGTGTTCAAAAGCTACGATAACCTTAACGCCTCGGTGCAGGAGAACGTCTCCGCGATCCGGGTGGTCAAGAGCTTTGTGCGGGAGGGCTTTGAGAACGAGAAGTACCGCAAAGCCTGCGAGGGTCTGTATCAGCAGTTTGTCAATGCTGAGAGCCGCCTGAGCTTCAATGGCCCCGCCATGCTCATCTCCATCTATGGCTGCAACCTGGCACTGAGCTGGTTCGGTGCAAATTATGTGCTGAAAGGCGCCATCACCACCGGTCAGCTGAACGCTTTGTTCGGCTACATCATGAACATCCTTATGGCACTGATGATGCTGTCCATGGCCTTTGTAATGCTGACCATGGCGGCCGCCTCTGCCAAGCGTATCGTGGAGGTGCTGGACGAAACCACCGATCTGCCTGCGCCCAAGGCTCCGGTCAAGCAGGTCAAGGATGGCAGCGTGGAGTTTGAGAATGTCAGCTTCCAGTACCGCCATGGTTCCGGCCAGCCGGTGCTCAGCGATATATCCTTTAAGCTGGAACCGGGCGAGACCCTGGGCATCATCGGCGGTACCGGCAGCGCAAAGTCCAGCCTGGTGCAGCTGATCCCCCGCCTGTATGATGTGGCCAGCGGCTGCGTCCGGGTAGGCGGCGTAGATGTGCGGGACTATGACTTTGATGTGCTGCGCCAGGAGGTGTCCATGGTGCTGCAGAAGAACGTGCTGTTCTCCGGCACCATCCTGGATAACCTGCGCTGGGGCAAGGAGGATGCTACCGAGGCGGAGTGCATCCGGGCAGCCCAGCTGGCTTGCGCGGATGAGTTCATCCAGCGCTTCCCGGATAAATACAATACCTGGATCGAGCAGGGCGGCACCAACGTCTCCGGCGGCCAGAAACAGCGTCTGACCATTGCACGGGCGCTGCTGCGCAAACCCAAGGTGCTGATCCTGGATGACTCCACCAGTGCGGTGGATACCGCTACGGATGCCAAGATCCGCAAGGCTTTCCGGGAGGAACTGCCCGGAACCACCAAGATCATTATTGCACAGCGCATCTCCTCGGTGCAGGATGCAGACCGCATCCTGGTGCTGGAGGATGGGCGCATTGACGGCCTGGGCACCCACGAGGAGCTGCTGGCGAACAACAAGATCTATCAGGAGGTCTACAGCAGCCAGACCCAGGGCGGCGGAGATTTTGATAAGCAGGGAGGTGAGGCATAATGGCACAGGCAAGAGTCATGCACGGCCCCGGCGCACATGGTGCGGCAGGCCGTTCCCGTCCCAAGGTAAAAGATCCGGGCAAGCTGCTGAAGCGGATCATGTCGGAGGTGTTCCGCCATTATCTGCCCCACTGCATCCTGGTGTTGGTGTGCATCGTGGTCAGTGCGCTGGCCAATGTGCAGGCCAGTTTGTTCCTGCAGACCCTGGTGGATGATTATATCCTGCCCATGACCCAGCAGCAGAACCCGGATTTCGGGCCGCTGGCAGGGGCATTGCTGCGGGTGGGCTGCATCTATGCTGTGGGCGTGCTGGCCGCTTGGCTCAATGCCCGCATCATGGTCAATGTAACGCAGGGCACCCTGCGCAACCTGCGGGTGCAGCTGTTCACCCACATGGAGAGCCTGCCGATCCGTTATTTTGACACCCATCCCCACGGGGATATCATGTCGGTGTATACCAACGACGTGGACACCCTGCGCCAGATGCTGAGCCAGAGCATCCCGCAGCTGGTGTCCAGCGTGATCACCATCGTTTCGGTGCTGACCAGTATGTGTATGCTCAGCCTGCCCCTGACGGCTGTCACGCTGCTGATGGTGGCCTTGATGTTGTTCTGCTCCAAGAAGATCGCTTCCATGAGCGGAAAGTTCTTCCTGCAGCAGCAGAAGGACCTGGGCGCTGTCAACGGCTACATCGAGGAAATGATGGAAGGCCAGAAGGTGGTCAAGGTCTTTACCCATGAGCAGAAGACCCTGGAAGGCTTCCGCAAGCTGAACGATCAGCTGAAGCAGAGTGCAGAGCAGGCCAACCGCTACTCCAACATCATGATGCCGGTCAATGCACAGCTGGGCAATATCAGCTATGCCGTCTGCGCTTTGGTGGGTGCGGCTATGGCTGTGGGCAACCTGGGCGGGATGACCCTGGGCACTGTAATGGCCTTCCTCTCCCTGAACAAGGGCTTCAATATGCCCATCAGCCAGGTGTCCATGCAGGCCAACAGCATCATTATGGCTCTTGCAGGTGCAGAGCGTATCTTTAAGATGATGGATGAGACCCCGGAGACCGACGAGGGATATGTGACCCTGGTAAACGCTAAGTATGGCCCGGACGAGCAGCTGGTGGAGACCGAGGAGCGCACCAACCTCTGGGCCTGGAAGCACCCCCATCATGATGGGACCACCACCTATCAGAAGGTGGAGGGGAACATCACCTTTACGGATGTGGACTTTGGCTATGTGCCGGAAAAGACCGTTCTGCACGATATCAATCTGTATGGCCGCCCCGGACAGAAGATCGCCTTTGTAGGCTCCACCGGTGCAGGCAAGACCACCATTACCAACCTGATCAACCGTTTTTATGATATCGCAGACGGCAAGATCCGTTACGACGGCATCAACATCAACAAGATCAAAAAGGACGATCTGCGCCGCAGCCTGGGCATCGTGCTGCAGGACACCCATCTGTTCACCGGGACCGTGCTGGAGAATATCCGCTACGGCCGGCTGGATGCTACGGATGAGGAGTGCATTGCCGCTGCCCGTCTGGCCAATGCAGACGGCTTTATCCGCCGTTTGCCGGATGGCTATAACACCATGCTTACCGGAGATGGCGCCAGCCTCTCGCAGGGACAGCGCCAGCTGCTGGCTATTGCACGGGCAGCTGTGGCAGATCCCCCGGTGCTGATCCTGGACGAGGCGACCTCCTCCATTGATACCCGCACCGAGGCACTGGTGCAGCGGGGCATGGATGGCCTGATGTATGGACGCACCTCCTTTGTTATTGCTCACCGCCTGTCCACCGTCCGCAATGCGGATTGCATCGTGGTGCTGGAACAGGGCCGTATCATCGAGCGGGGCAGCCATGATGAGCTGATCGCCAAGAAGGGCCGGTACTACCAGCTCTATACTGGCAACCTGGCGGAGAACTAAGGCGGAAAGGGAAATAAGGGCGATGGATCTGAAGCAGGTGACTGCGGAGATCCCGGCGGTGTTTATGGCACTGCAAGACCGGGACACGCCTTGGCCTGCAAAACGAATGGCTGGCACTGCTGGTCTGGCTCCTCGTCTGACCCAAACTGTTTTCCACAAAAAGAGCCTCTGCTGTGAAAAAGCAGAGGCTCTTTTTTGCGGAGCAGCGGCGCTGCCTGCGTCGGAACAGTGTTGAAAATGCTGGATCCGAAACAACGCCCCCTGTACAGATCCCTTACGGGTCCCGTACAGGGGGCGTTGAAAATACCAGCAACTACGCCGGAAATCAAAGGGGAGGGGAAATTGCCGGTCAGACCTTCTCGATGGTGATGCTCCACTCGCTGGTCATGGCCTCGTCCGGCTCCAGGATCTCGTGGCGGCCTTCCTCATTGACGCTGTTGGCCCAGCCGTTCCAAGGCTCCATGCAGACGAAGCTCTCGGCATCCTGCTGCCAGAGCACACCGTTTTCAAAGCACTCGTCGGCATCCACCGTCACCTTGTGGCCGTTGCCCTTGTCGGTGAGCACCATGGGGAACTCCACACCAGTGAGCAGGCGGAGGGAGTTGTCAGCACCCTCGGTGCGGGTCAGGGTGATCTTTTCCGGGGCGGCGGGCTGGTCACCCTTTGCGTTTTCGGAGCAGGTAGCGCAGTGGATGTCAAACTCCACATTCTCCAGCTTGGAGGCGGTGAAGTAGGGGTGATAGCCAAAGCTGAAGGGCATGGGCTCGCTGCCCTCATTGATGACGGTCATGCTGATGGTGGCCTTGTTGCCCTCCAGGTTATAGTTCACCAGCAGGGTGAAGTCAAACGGGTAGAGGAACTTGGTCAGCGGGGTGGATTCCAGCGCCAGGGTCACGCCATCGGGACCAACGCTCTCCACCTCCCAGGCACACAGGTCTGCAAAGCCGTGGGTCTCCATGGGGTAGGCCTTGCCGCCAAACAGATGCACGCCGCCGTCCGGGTTGCCGCAGCTGGGGAACAGCACCGGCACGCCGAAGCGGGGACGGTTGCACTCAGAGAAGTTGGGGCGGCGGGTCCAGATGTACTCCTCGCCGTCCAGGGTAAAACCGGTGATCATGCCGCCCCGCTCCGGGGTGATGGTCAGCGAGGTCTTGGCAGCAGGGTCGGTGAGGACGTACTGCTCGTAGCAGGCGCCGTTCTCGGTGATGTACTGGGTAGTGATCTGATTCATGTGTGTTACCTCCTTGTATCTGCAGCCCCGTTGGGGCAGGGATCAAAGCTGAGGATGCTGGGTGCGGTACTGCTCCAGCTTCTGGAAATAGTAGTCGATGCAGTAGCGGATCAGGTATTTGATGAGCCGTACAAAAGCATAAAGGAGCGCAGCCAGGATCGCAAGATAGAGCAGCATAAAGATTGCCTCCTTTTCAGGTCCTTTACAAACACAGCGGGAGAGACCCTCTCCGTCATCGCCTGCGGCGATGCCACCTCTCCCGAGGGGGAGAGGCATTGGCAGGTACAGCACGTTGTCTGTTTTTAGGTGAACAACAGGAAGCCGTCTGCCGATGGGCTGGGCCTTCCGCCTTTGCCAAGGGCTCGCCCTTCGGGAGAGCTGTTGCCGTTTGGCGACGGAGAGGGTCTGTTCCGGTGCGACACCTCTTTCGGTAGAGTTCCGCCCCAAAGCAGAAAAGGGCCGCCGCACAGCCGGAACGACGCGCAGCAGCCCTTGGATCAGCCAGCTTGCTTGATTCTATTATAGCACAACTTGCTCAGAGCACAACGCCATCCTTGAAGATGGAGATCTCCCGGAAGCCATGTTCCTCCGCCTTGGTCTGCTGGCCGCTGGCCACACGGATCACCAGATCCAGCAGATCTTTGGCGGCCTCGTCGATGCTCTTTTCTCCATCGGCCACCACACCGGTGTTGAAGTCGATCCAGCTGGCCTTTTTGGCAGCCAGCGGGGTGTTGGTGGAGATCTTCAGGGTGGGGGCAGGCGCCGAGAAGGGGGTGCCCCGTCCGGTGGAGAACAGGATCATATGTGCGCCGGCAGCGGTCATAGCCGTGGCAGAGACCAGGTCATTGCCGGGGCCGTAGAGCATATTCAGGCCCTTGGTGACCACCGGGTCGCCGTAGCCGATCACGTCCATGATGGGGGCGGTGCCGCCCTTCTGCACGCAGCCGCAGCTCTTGTCCTCCAGGGTGGTGATGCCGCCCTGTTTGTTGCCCGGAGAGGGGTTGTCGTAAACGACCTCATTGTGGCTGATGAAATACTCTTTGAAGCCGTTGATCATCCGCTCGGCCTTGCCAAAGACCTCCCGGCTGATGCAGCGGTCCATCAAAAAGCCCTCTGCGCCGAACATCTCCGGCACCTCGGTCAGCACGGTGGAACCGCCCCGCTGGCCCAGCATATCCGAGAAGCGGCCGATGGTGGGGTTGGCGGTGATGCCGGACAGACCGTCCGAGCCGCCGCACTTCATGCCCACGACCAGCTCCGATACGGGGATGGCCTCCCGATGGAACTGCCCGGCGTAGGCAGCCAACTGCTCCAGCAGCTGACGGCCAGCGGCAAACTCGTCCTCCACATCCTGGCAGGTGAGGAACTTGACCCGGTCGGAGTCGTAGTCCCCCAGCTCGGCCACGAACTGGTCATGCTGGAGGTTCTCGCAGCCCAGATGCAGCACCAGCACCGCGGCGGCGTTGGGGTGGCGCACCAGGGCAGCCAGCAGCTTGCGGGTCTGGGCGTGGTCGTGGCCGGTCTGGCTGCAGCCAAAGGGATGGGTGAAGGTGTACAGACCTTCGATGCTGCCGGAGACCAGATCCTGGTTGTCCTGCACCATCTTTTTGGCGATATCATTGACGCAGCCCACAGTGGGGATGATCCAGATCTCGTTGCGGATGGCGGCCCGGCCGTCCTTGCGGCGGAAACCCATAAAGGTCTCCGGCTGCACTGCGGGCAGGGGAGCCAGGTCCGGGGCGGGGTTGTAGCTGTACTCCACCTCACCGGACAGGTTGGTCTTTACGTTGTGGGTGTGCATCCAGCTGCCTGCTGCGGCATCGGCAGTGGCATGGCCGATGGCAAAGCCGTACTTGATGACGTTTTCCCCGGCATGGATGGGGCGTACTGCCATTTTGTGCCCCTGGGGGATATCCTCCAGGGCGGTGACGGCCAGGCCGTCTACCTCCACCAGGGTGCCCTTGGCAATGGGGTGCAGTGCGACCACCACATTGTCGATGGGGCTGATATGAATAGCCTGCGGCATAATTCGTCTCCTATTTGTTCGCAGTAAGTGGACGGCGGCTTACAGGCAGCTCTTGTAGGCAGCCTCAGCGCCCTGGGTGCGGATCAGCTCCAGGTCAGCCAGCACAGCAGCTTCCAGACCGGGGATGGCGGTCAGATCCTGATCCCACATCTGGGTGTTGGTCAGCACAGCGTGCACCAGCTGGGCGGCGGTGTCGTCCTTATGAGCGTAGTAGAAATCCAGTGCCCAAGCGTCGTCCTGGATCTTGTAGGTGTTGCCGGCAGGGCGCTTGCAGATCAGGCCGTCGGCAGTACGCTCCTGGATGTCGTTGGAGTAGAAGGCGATGTAAGCTGCCAGAGACATGGTCAGGCAGGCGGGCAGCTGCTTCTGCTCCTCAATGTAGCTCAGGAAGGAGGGCATATTCCGGGCCTTCCACTTGGAGGTGGAGTTCAGGGAGATGCTCATCAGCTCATGGTTGATAAAGGGATTGTTGAAGCGGTCCTGCACAGCGCTGGCGAAATCCTCCAGATCCTTCTTGTCCAGGGGCAGGGTGGGGATGACCTCCTCGTGCAGCATCTTGTTCATAAAGCCGCGGATGGTGTCGTTGTGCATGCAGTCCCGCACGATGTCGAAGCCTGCCAGGTAAGCGCCCAGCACAAAGCCGGTGTGTGCGCCGTTCAGGATGCGGACCTTACGCTTCTTGTAGGGGGTGACGTCCGGCACGACCATCACGTTGACGCCGGCCTTCTTGAACGGGAGCTTGTCCTCCAGCCAGGCAGGGCCTTCGATGACCCACACGCCGAACACTTCGCCCACGTCCAGCACCTGGTCGTGGTAGCCATTGGCCTCTTCCAGAGCGGCCAGCTCCTGTGCATCGCGGATGCGGCCCGGAACGATGCGGTCCACCAGGGTGGAGCAGAAGGTGTTGGCGTTGTTCATCCAGTCGATAAAGCCCTGCTCCAGGCCCCAATCAGCAGCGTAGCTGTTGCAGCACTTCTGCAGCTCCTTGCCGTTGTTGTCGATCAGCTCGCAGGACAGGATCACCAGGCCCTTGTCCGCAGCACCGTTGAACGCCTTGTAGCGCTCAAACAGCACGCGGGTCAGCTTTGCGGGGAAGCTGTTGGGGGGCACCTGGTCAAACTGGCTGTCGCCCTGGGTGTAGGCAATGCCGGCTTCGGTGGTGTTGGAGACGATGATCTCCAGCTCGGGGCTGACCGCCAGAGCCAGAACATCGGCCCACTTGCCCTCCAGGTAGGGGCACACGCAGTCGCTGACGCAGGAGATCACCCGCTTGGCGTCCACTTTCTGGCCCTTCTCGCTGCCGCGCAGGTACAGGGTGTACAGACCCTCCTGCGCATTGATCCAGTCTGCCATCTGGGGGAAGTTGCCAATGGGCTGCACCAGGCTGACCTTGCCGTTCCAGCCGGCCTTCTCGTTGGCAATATCAAAGAAATAATCAACGAAGGCCCGCAGGAAGTTGCCCTCGCCGAACTGCATGACCTTGACCGGTGCATCCTTCAGGATGTAGCCGTTGTAGCCGGACTGCTCCAGGACCTTGTAATTCAAAGTTTCCATGATGAATCTCCTTTTTCTGGGTTGTTCTGCTTTGCTTTTGTGCAGAGGGCGCGGGTCGTCCAACTGCTATCTGGCTCTATTTTATGCTGTTGTATACAAATAAGTCAAGAGGATTTCACAGGATTTTTGTCATAAAAAGCCCACGGAGAGCAATTCTGTCGGAATATACAATCATAAGACATAAAATTTGGTACTTTTTCAGTTGTATACATGGACGTTTTTCGGTATACTAATAAGAGCAAGGTCTGCCCGTAGGGCAGACACGATCTGCATCGCAATTTTAGTTAGAAGGTTTAGAGAAAAAGGAGTTATCGCACCATGAAAGCATTTATGGATAAGGAATTCGTGCTCCAGTCTCCCACTGCCCAGCACCTGTACCATGATTACGCAGAGCAGATGCCCATCTGCGATTACCATTGCCACATCCCTCCCCGTGAGATCTACGAGAACCGCCGTTTTGAGAACATCGCCCAGGTGTGGCTGGGCGGCCGCAACCCGGACGGCAGCTACTTTGGCGACCACTACAAGTGGCGCGTGATGCGCTCCAACGGTGTGCCCGAAGCTTACATCACCGGTGACAAGCCGGATCGTGAGCGTTTCCAGAAGTTTGCCGAGGCACTGCCCATGGCCATCGGCAACCCCATGTATCACTGGACCAACCTGGAGCTGCACACCTTCTTTGGCTACGACGGCGTGCTGAACGGCGACACCGCTGAGGAAGTGTGGAACCTGTGCAACGAGAAGCTGCAGAACGACCCCAAGCTGACCGTTCGCGGCCTGATCGAGCAGTCCAATGTTGCGTTCATCGGCACCACCGATGATCCCATTGACAGCCTGGAGTGGCACAAGAAGATCAAGGAAGACCCCACCATCAAGTTTACCGTGGCTCCCTCCTACCGGCCGGATAAGGCTGTCAACATCCAGAAGCCCGGCTTTGTGGAGTACATGGCACAGCTGGCACAGTCTGTGGGCAAGGAGAAGCTGGAGTGCATCCATTGCGTGACCGATGCCCTGACCCAGCGCCTGGAGTTCTTTGTCTCCCTGGGCTGCCGCGCTTCGGACCATGGCCTGGACTATGTGCCCTACCGTGCCGCCACTACCGAGGAGGTCAATGCGATCTACCAGAAGGCTATGACCGGTGAGGCTGTGACTGTGGAAGAGGCCGAGAAGTACCAGACCTATATCCTGACCCACCTGGGCCGTCAGTATCACCGCCTGAACGTGGTGATGCAGATCCACTACAACTGCCTGCGCGGCGTCAATCGCAAGATGAACAGCCTGCTGGGCCCGGATACTGGTTTTGACATGATCAACACCACTTCCGGCGGCGGCCAGATCGCCAGCCTGCTCAGCGCACTGAACGATACCGATGAGTGCCCCAAGACCATCATCTACAGCCTGAACCCTGCAGATAATGAGCAGATCGGCACCATCCTGGGCTGCTTCCAGACCGATGAGGTCCCCGGCAAGATCCAGCACGGTTCTGCTTGGTGGTTCAATGACCAGAAGATCGGCATGGAGAACCAGATCAAGAGCCTGGCAAACCTGGGCCTGCTGGGCAACTTTGTTGGCATGCTGACCGATAGCCGCAGCTTCCTGAGCTACACCCGCCACGACTACTTCCGCCGCATTCTGTGCAACGTGATCGGCCAGTGGGTGGAGGACGGCGAGTATCCGCTGGACGAAAAGGCACTGGAGAAGATCGTCAAGGGCATCTGCTTCGACAACGCAAAGCGCTACTTTGCCCTGTAATCTGCCTTTGGCTCTGAACTGAGCGCAGCGGCGCCGCAGAAGAAGGTTCTCTGCGGCGCCGATTTTTGTGGGAGGAATCGAGTACGAAGTATTTGTTTCAATTTGTCCGTATCCTGGCATTCTGCTTTTTAGGAGAGCTGCTGCATGCTGTGCTGCCTTTGCCCATCCCGGCCAGCATCTATGGTCTGGTGCTGCTGCTGGCTGCCCTGTGTCTGGGCATCGTCCGGCTGGATCAGGTGCAGGAGACCGGGATGTTCCTTACCGGGATCTTCCCGCTGCTGTTCGTTCCGGCGGCGGCAGGGGTCATGGAGCTGTGGACCGAGCTGGGGGCTATGGCGCTGCCGGTGGCGCTGGCGGTAGGACCAGTGACGGTACTGATCCTGATATGCGCCGGGCGCACCACCCAGGCTCTGACCGCCCGGAAAAAGGAGGACAGCCATGAGTGAATTTCTGTCTACCTCAGCTGTCTGGGGCGTGATGCTGACAATGGGGGCTTTTGCCCTGGGCAGCTGGCTGCATCGACGCACCGGCAAAGCCTGGATGAACCCGCTTTTGCTGGGCAGTATTTTTGTGGTCGTTCTGCTCAGCGTGCTGGGCATCCCTTACCAGGATTATAAGGCCAGTGCAGCGCCGGTAAGCTACCTGCTGCTGCCTGCTACCATCAGTCTGGCCATCCCGCTGTATGAAAAACTGGACCTGCTGCGCCGCAATGCAGTGGCCATCCTGGCGGGGATCGGTGTGGGCAGTCTGGTCAGCCTGGCCAGCGCCTGGCTGTTGGCCGTGGCGCTGGATATGACCCGGGAACAGTATGTGACCCTGTTGCCCAAGTCTGTGACCACCGCCATCAGCATGGACGTATCCGCTGAGCTGGGGGGCATTGTTGCCCTGACCGGTGCGGTGGTGATTTTGACCGGCATTGTAGGGAACCTGCTGGCCGAAAGCGTCTACCGCTGGTTTGGCATTACAGACCCCATTGCCAAGGGTGTGGGCATTGGCACTGCAGCCCATGCGGTGGGGACCAGTAAAGCCCTGCAGATGGGGGAGGTGGAAGGCGCCATGAGCGGCCTGTCCATCGCAGTAGCCGGTGTGCTGACGGCGGTGCTCTGCCCCATATTCGCAAACCTGATCTAAGCGGTACATAAAAAGACCGGCCTGCTGCCCTGTAAGGGCGGCGGGCCGGTCTTTTGTGTTCGACTGCAAAAAAAATCCCACGCTGCGGCAAAGCAAAACGCAGCGCGGGAACGGAGATAGCTAAGTTCGATTCAGCGCATGGCTGCCCAGTTTAGCGGGCAACGACGTACTTGTGCAGAGTCTTGCGCACAGCGCCGGGGCCGGCGTACAGCTCCTTGACCATGGACTCGATCTTCTCGCCCAGGCCCACAGCGTACAGGTCCACGCCGAATACGTCGGTGCGGCTGTACAGCTTCTTCAGGCAGCTGAAATCCTGCTCGCCTTCCTTGACCTCCAGGCCAGCCACGATGGGCTGCAGCTCCGCCAGCAGCGGATCGGCCGAGGGCTCAAAGGCTTCGCCGTTGTCGTTGATGCCCTTCAGGTAGCGGGCGTAACCAGCCAGCACCAGGGGGATCAGCACCAGGTTGGACTTGTCCAGACCACGCTCCTCGTAAGCCTTGATGGTCTCGCCGAAGCGGATGGCCAGCTTCTGGGAGGTATCGGTGGCAATACGCTGGGGAGCATCCGGCATAAAGGGGTTGGGCAGGCGGCGGTTGATGACAGCGCCGATGAACTCATAGGGGTTCAGCACGCCGGGATCGACCACGACGGGCATAGCCTCGATATAGCCGATCTTCTGGATGAAGCCGCGGATGTCCTGGTCTGCCATCTCGGCGCTGATCAGGTCATAGCCCAGCATGCAGCCGTAAATGGACATAGCGGTATGCAGCGGGTTCAGGCAGGTGCAGACCTTCATCTTCTCGATCTTGTCCACAGTCTCACGGCTGCAGTACAGCACGCCGCCCAGCTCCAGCGGGGGACGGCCGTTGGTATAGTTGTCCTCGATGCACAGGTACTGGGTCTCCTCTGCGTTGACAAAGGGAGCAGTAAAGGTGTGCTTCTCGGTCACGATGGTGTAGTTATCCTCAAAGCCGTCGTCGGCCAGCATCTGCTGGACCTTGGCATCGGGGCGCGGGGTGATCTTGTCGATCATGCTCCAGGGATAGCTGACCTTGGCGGGGTCCTGCACATAAGCCAGGAACTCAGCCGGGACCAGACCCTGCTCCACCCACTTGGAAGCGTAAGCAAAGACAGCATCCTTGACCTTATCGCCGTTGTGAGAGCAGTTGTCCATGCTCTGCACGGTCAGGGGCAGGGCGCCGGCCTTGAAGCGCTCGTACAGCAGTGCAGTGACCTTGCCCATTGCCAGCACGGGGGTCAGGCCGCGCTCCAGGTCAGCAGGAGCAACGCCGTAGCCCTTCTCGGTGATGGTGAAGGAAGCCATCTGCAGGCTGGGGTTCTGGAAGATCTCCACCAGACGTGCCCAGTCCTCGCCGAAGGAGTAGTCTGCCTTCAGGCTCTCGGTAACAGAAGCGATGACCTTCTTCTCAATGGTGCCGGTGGACTGCAGGCAGACCAGCAGGCTCAGGTTATCGTAGGGGCGGTAAGCCTTGTCGATGATCTCGTAGTCAAAGCTCTCGGCCACGATAACGCCGCGGTCGTACTTGCCGCTGTTCAGGGCCTCGTTCAGGATAGCAGCGGGGAAAGCGCGGAAGATGTTGCCTGCGCCGAAGTGGATCCAGGTAGGCTCAGCGTGGGTCTTGGCCTTGACAGCCTCAATGTCAAACTGAGGCAGCTCGTAGCCCTTCTCTGCCCAATCAGCGGACAGAGCGCCGTTTTTGATATCAGAAAGCTTCATAACAGCTCACCTTTCTTTGTTTTAACCGATCAGTTCTTGCCTTCCAGACGGTCCAGGGTATCCCAGACGCCCAGCATATACTGCACACCCAGGGCACGGTCGTACTTGCCGTAACCGGGACGGCAGACGCCGGGGCCTTCCTCCCACAGCTGACGGCCGTGGTCGGGGCGGATGTAGCCCTCGTAACCGCAGTCATGGTAGGCACGCAGGATCTCGATGATGCCGGTCTCGCCGCAGCAGTCGCGGTGTGCAGCCTCAGAGAAGTCGCCGTTGGGGAAGTGGTGGATGTTGCGGATGTGAGCAAAAGCAATGCGGTCGCAGTGCTTGCGGACGATCTCCGCCACATTGTTGTTGGGGTTGGCGTTCAGGCTGCCGGAGCACAGGGTCAGGCAGTTGTACTCGTCGTCTACCATGTTCAGGAAGCGGTCGATGCTCTCGGCATCCACCAGCAGGCGGGGCAGGCCAAAGATATCCCAGGGGGGGTCATCCATGTGGATGGCCATCTTGATATCGCACTCACGGCAGGTGGGCATCAGAGCCTCCAGGAAGTACTTCAGGTTCTCCCACAGCTTCTCCTTAGTAACAGGGGCATAGGCCTTGAACAGCTCGTCCAGCTTGGCCATACGCTCCGGCTCCCAGCCGGGGAAGGTCATGTTGTACTTCTCGGTAAAGCTCATGATATACTCGGCCATGGCCTTGTAATCGTCCTGGATCATGTCCTTCTGATAGAACAGAGCCGTAGAGCCGTCGCCCACCGGGTGGAACAGATCGGTACGGGTCCAGTCAAAAATGGGCATGAAGTTGTAGCAGATGACCTTGACGCCAAACTTGGACAGGTTGCGGATGCACTGCTTGTAGTTCTCGATATATTTATCCCGGGTGGGCAGGCCGATCTTGATGTCATCGTGGACGTTGACCGACTCCACCACGTCCATGTCAAAGCCGTGGGCGTGGATCTGGTCGGCGACGGTCTGGATCTCGTCCACCTCCCACACCTCACCGGGCATCTTGTTGTGCAATGCCCAGACAATGCTGGTAACACCGGGGATCTGCTTGATGTCGCTGAGGCTGATGGGGTCATTGCCCTCGCCATACCAGCGCCAACCCATCTTCATAGGCATAATAGGGACCTCCTTAAATTCGGTTTGCTTTGCTTTGCGTCCGCCCCAAAGCGGAACGCTCCATCATCTCTATTCTAGTATATCAGTTCAAATTTGGCAATGGGCGTTTTGCTGTTTTTTGCCGCTTCTTCTTGTATACAATACACAAATCAGACAAAGACCCGGAAATAAATCCCCCGGACAAGAAAAACGGCCCCCGGTGTCTTTACACCAAAAGGGCCGTTTGCAAGGGCAGATCATTGCGGCTGCGCCGACAGGGGGGATACCCTGATAAGGTCAGCCGTCGATAAAATAGTCCGGATGGATGCGCTGGGCTTCCGCCACCGATTGCTTGTAGCGGCCGAGATGCTCGCTGAGGGCATCGCTGAGCTGGGCAGAAGTGCCATGCAGCACAGCCTCCAGGATACGGGTGTGGGCGCCGCAGACCGATTTGTTTTCATCCGTATGGAGACTGAAGATGCGTAGCCGTTCAATGTGCTGGAAGGTGGACAGCATATGGTCAAAATGCGCCTCCATGCCGCACAGCTCAAAGCTCTTGCGGTGGAACCGGTTGTCCAATGCCAGCATACGGGTGTTGCGCTCGGGGCTTTCGGGCTGCTGCTCCAGCAGGCGATACTCCTCGATATTGCGCCGGTAGTCCGCCTCCTGTGCATGGTTCAGCCTTCCGCGCAGGCGTTCCAGCATCTCTTTTTCCAGGGTAAAACGGGCGAACTGCTCCTGTTCCATAAGGTTCAGGTCGATGGGTGCTACATGGGTGCCGCTTTGGGGTTTGATGACCACCATGTGGGCGATGTTCAGCATGATCAAAGCCTCCCGCATGGGGGTGCGGCTGATGCCCATCTGCAGGGCAAGCTCGCGATCATTGAGCGGGTCGCCGGGCTTAAGGTCCATAGTGATGATCCGCTGCCGCAGCATCTGATAAGCGGCTTCCCGTGCGCTCAGTTCTGCCATCCTGCTCCCTCCTTGATCGTTTTTTATGGGCCGATATACATGAAATCATTTTATCAATATATCAAGCCAACTATCATTTTAACGGTCAGTCGGTGCTGTCGTCAATAGGAGAGGTTGCTAATTTTTAGACAAGGTTTTTGTGGTTTTGCTCAAGTTTTTTCCATCTCCGGCGGAATACCGGCAGCCAGACCGCTGCCACAGCCAGCCCCATGACCACATCCACCACCGCATGCTGCTTGGTAAACAGGGTGGAAGCACAGATCGCAGTGGCCCATACCGCTGTGACCGGACGGACCCAGCGGTGACGGTATGCCAGTGAGCTGTACCACATGGCCAGTGCCATGCAGCCTGTGCTTTGACAGTGGATGGAGGGGCAGACATTGTTGGAGGAGTCCGCCGCCCAGAGCAGCCGCATCAGCCAAAGCGCCGGGTTGTCCCGCCCCAGCGTGGCGGGGTCCGGGCGGAGCTGCAGGCCGTTGGGGAACAGCATATAAAGGATAAGGCAGAGGCTCATGCCGGAGAACATACTTAAACAGAGCCGGTCATAGCTGGGGGTATCGTTCCACCAAAGCAGTGCCAGCACCAACGCCAGAAGAACAAACCAGCTGCAATAGGGGAAAACGAACCATTCATTAAAAGGGATATAGTCGTCCAGTGGGCTATGGATGATGTATTTGGGGTCCTGCACCAAAGCATCCAGGGTGAAAAACCAGATCAAGTAGACAAACCAGTATGCCTGATACCAAAGATGAGGCCGCAGACGCCCTTTTAGGGATTTGCCTTTCATTGTTTTTGGCGGCCCAGAGGGAGTGGGTCGTCCTGCTCCTTTCTTAATAATGGATTCCTATTCTAGCACGTTCAGTTGACTTGCGCAAACATCATTTCTATTATAAAATAAGAAAAGAGAGAAAAAACTATGGGGATGCTTGTACTTCTGCTATAAGCGGGACGCTCCGCTGGGCTAGAGGATGGCTGAGGGGGGGCGGCTCAACCCTCTCCGTCACGGCTTCGCCGTGCCACCTCTCCCGAAAGGGAGAGGCTTTGGCAGGGGCGGAAAGTTTACCGCTTATCGGCTGACTTCTTCTAGCCGTTGACTGGTGAGGACGAGAGTTGCCCTCTCTGCCAAGGGCTCTCCCTTCGGGAGAGCTGTCGCCGTAGGCGACTGAGAGGGTTCG
>Susan_p2__coassemble_352_pt1 | contig 59663 bp, 56 predicted proteins | sample Susan_p2__metabat2_low_PE_039 | metagenome-assembled genome bin Susan_p2 | reverse complement strand
GGGCCGCACCGTAGGCCCCCGGGGTAGCGGGCATGGCCGCACCATAGTTGGGGGTGGCGGGAGCCGCAGGAGCGCTGCCGATGCCCGCAAAGTCAGAGGCGGCGGAGGCCTGGCCGCTCAGAGGCTCCCCGTCACGGGTCTTGAGGACATTGCCCAGGCCGCAGCCGATGCCCTTGTTTCCGCTGTTGGAGTAGCCGAAAAAGCGGATGGTCACACGGCCATACATGCCGCTGTAAATGTCAGAGGGGGCCAGCTCACAGTTGATGTTGTCGATGCCCACCACCTGGGGCTTGTTCTTGGTGCTGGCGGTGATGACCCAGTGGCCCTTGCACTCATCGCCAAAGGGGACACCAGACTGGCGCACGCCGTCACCGTCATGGATGGGCACCTTGAGCACCGGAGGCCGGGCCCCATTCCAGGTCTTGGTCAAGGCCTCCTGAGCGGCGGCGTTGATGGCGGCGTCAATGTCCGCCTTGGTGGTCGTGTCAGTCTTGGGGATGAGCAGGGTGACGGAAAACTTGGGCTCACCGCCCTGCTGGGAGGCCCGGGGGGTGGTCAGGTTGCAGTAGGAGAGGCGCACCTCACCGGTCAGCACTTTCATGGGGTCATTCTGATACATAATCCTTGATCTCCTTTTCTTAATTCATTGGGTGTTTCGTATCGGGAAAGAGGGTTTCCTCAAATACCTTGCGGGATGCCACCAGCCGCTCATAGCGTGCGTGGGCTTGCTTGAAACGGACGGTGAGCTCTTTGTTGAGGCGGAGCTGCTCAACTGTTTTTGGGTTTCGGCTCCTTGGCTTGTCCACCTTTTTCCAGCCATCCTCATAGGCTCTTGCGGCAGCTCTCATGGTTTCCTGGGCCTCCGGTATGGTGGCGTCAAAGTAGGACCGGATGCCCTGGATGGCGGCCTCATTTTCAAACTGGGCCTTTTTGGCCAGCCGAAAGAGCTTTTTGAGGTTGTGGATGGGTAGGTGTTCCAGTGCGGAGTACAGGACAGCCGCATGGAAAGAGCCGTGCTGGATGATGAAAAAGTCGCTGCCGTTCATCCGTCAACCACCCCGGCAAATTCAGCAGCGGCGGGGGCGTAGGCCTCCCGCTTGTCAGAGGCCGGGGCAAGGGTGGGCTTGCCCAGAGGCTTTGTCACAAAGCCGCCAATCTTCTCCGCAAATTCAGCCTTCCCCATGAGTTTCTCCAGCTCAGAGAGCGTCTTGGGCTTGCGGTCATAGACCAGGGCCTCATCATACCCAGCGGCAATGACGGCTTGGATGGCGGCGTCCTGGTCGGTAAAGGTCCGATTGCTCCGGCCCGCCACCAGTTTCCAGCCGAGGATTTCTTTGCCCGCCAGCAGGGCCTCCGTGGCGTAGGCCTCCAGGTCTTTGTACCATTGGACCAGTTGGGCCCCACGCTCCAGCAGATCGCCAATCTCCTCATCAGAGAGCAACGGGTGGACCTCCTCACCTGTGATGGCTCCGGTGTGGGAGTGCTCCTGGGGGACCATGGCATCCGCCGGGATGCTCCCGGCAGGCACACAGCCTTTGAAGTCCTCCAGGGCGGTGTTGACATTGGCACGGGCCCGGCACTGGGCCTTGCCACGGCAAAAGCGGCAATGGTCACCGGGAACAAACTCACCCAGACCAGAAAAGGCCCGCTGGGCAATGGGCTTGATACTCTCGCCCCAGGCCCTCAGCTCCTCCACGGTGATTTCATCCGTGGTGTAGCTGTCCAGCCGGGGTTGGTCAATGGTCATGCGGACCCGCTTGATGGTGTCACCGAACACGGCGGCATAGCGCCGGAGCGCTCCCAGGGCGTAAAGTTTCATTTGCGGGTTGCCCACGGCGGAAACCGGGACGCCCTTGCCGTGCTTGTAGTCGGTGATGCTCAGCAGATCGCCGCCGATGATGCAGCAGTCACAGGTGCCAAAGCCCTCCGGCACATAGTCCGAAAAGTCCACCCGGACCTCCACGGCCACGGTGGGGGCGCTGTCATAGTCCATGACCTGCTCCGTGATGTGCTCCAGGTAGAGGTCCGTGGTCTTGTCCATCTCCGGGTCATAGAGGGGGTTTTTCTTGAGCTTATTGAGCCGGGTGTTGTAGGTCCGGGTGCTCATGGGGGTGCATTTCTTGAGGACCTTGAGCTCACCAATGGCGTGGGCCAGGCGGCCCTCCTCCGCATACTCGCTGGTGTTCTCCGGCAGCCCCTCCTCAAAGCGGGGGGCCGCCGTACACTTGAGCCAGCGGGAGGCGGAGGAGGCAGAAAGCAAAGCGTGTTTCTCAGGAGGCATGGGGCACCTCCTTAAATCTGAGCGCCCAGGCCCCGGAGCTCCGTGGCGAAAGCGCCATACTGCTCCGGCTTGAGCTGGGTGACGGCCTGCACGCCATAGCGGCCCAGGAGCTCCAAAAGCTGCTGCATCTTCCCGGCGTCAACCAGGGAGGCACCGGCCCGGGAGATTTGGTCCAGGGTATAGGTGGGGGCTCCCGCAACAGGCACAGCAGGGGCGGGGGTGTTACCAGGGGCGGCAGATGTCGGGCCAGCAGTCGGCGCATTGGTCACAGGCGTGGGAGAGGGGCTGGGGACCACCACAGGGGGCGCCATAGTGGGCGCAGGTCCCGGGGTAGGGTTTACCGGCGCAGGGCTCACAGGAGCCGCCACGGGGGGCACAGGAGCCACCGCAGGGGCAGGTGTGGCCGGATAGGCGGAAACCGGCAGCGGCTCATCCGGGATGAGCAGCGCCGGGTCCGGGCCAGAGGCGATGGCCTCAGCCAGTTTCAAGATAGAGGCGGCCAGATCGGGAGCCTCAACGGTGATTTTCATTTCCATCATGGATGTCATCCTCCTTTGTGTTTTCTTGGCAGTCACATTTCTCTCCGGGGTCCAGGTTGGCCCCGCAATAGGGACAGGTCCAGTAATACGGCATGGCTTACTCCTCCAAAATGCTTGTCCAGTAGTCAAAGCGGTCCATGACCTTTGTGGAGTGCTCCGTGTGGTATGTACCGGAGGCCCACAGCTTTTGAGCACCGGAGGGGCCGCAGTTGTAGGCCATGATGGCCATTTCCGGGTCCCCGTAGGCGGTGAGGTAGTCGGAGAGGAACAGGACACCGGCCTCAATGTTTCCGGCTGGTGTCATGGGGTCAATGCCTTGCTCCAGGAGCCACCCATGATTGACCTTATTGATTTGCATGAGGCCATAGTCATTGGTGTTGCTGGTGGCATCCGGGTCAAAGCGGCTCTCCACATCGGCCACAGCCAGCGCCAGAGCGTAGGGGACGCCGTACTCCTCACAACAGGCCTGCATGGTAACCTGGAGGTCATAGTCCAGGAGGTTGCCGTCTGTCACTATGTCATCCCGCCAGAGGACCTCCTCCGTGGAGGGGACCTCACTGGGCTCATTGGTAGGCTCCGGCGTGCTGGTGCTTTCCTGGACCGGCTCCTGGAGAGTGGGGGCCGCTTTGTCAGCAGCCCTCACCCCCACGCAGTAACCGGCGGCGAAGATAGCAGCGCATACCAGGGCCAAAAAGATGACCGGGCGATAATTGGGGCGGCGTTTGCGCTTAGCAGGCCTCCGGGTTGTTTCATGGGTGGACATGGAGCTCACCCCTTAATTGGTGATACGGCGGAAAAGCTCCTCCGCCAGCTCACGGGTGCTGTACTGCTCCAGAGGGTTGGCGTCCTCAGCCTCCACAGTGAGGGAGGAGGGAATGAGGAAAGCGGGGCGGGACCCGTAGGTGCTGGTGCAGTAGTAGTTGCCGACATAGCCATTGGTGCGCAGGCCCATCTCCCACTTGTCATCCTCATTGACCTCCGGGGTGCTCCAGGGGGTGACGGACCACTCAAAGCTCTCAGGCAAGGGCAGAATGTCATGGTACTTGCGGAGCTCATCCAGGGTGAGCGGGGCCACCTTGCACTCACAGGTGCCATACTCTTTGGAGCCATTGAGAGCGGTGAGGTCCACAGTGCGGGTGATGATCTCATCGGGGTTGCCGTCCGTGAGGCTCCGCAGATAGGGGCCATTGAGATGGGACCGGAGAGAGCTGGCGGCAAAGTTGTTGGAGCTGCCAAAGGCGTGGGTCATCTGGTCCAGGTGCAGCATGAGGGTGCCGTCCTTGCGGTGCTCCAGCACCAGGCAGGGCTCTCCGTGGTAGTCCACGGTCTTACCGGGGGCGATGTTCAAAACAGGGGTTTTCATTGGTATGTCCTCCTTTGTTATTCCTGGGCGCTTTCAATGCTGGAGATGGCCTCATCCAGAGCATCCACAGCGCTGCTCATGTTGTCCACGGCGGCGTCTGCCGCCTCATACCTCTCAGAGCCCTGGAGGTTTTCCGGCATGTTATCCCGGTATTCTTCCTCCTCCGCCTGGAGGTTTTCCAACAGCTCTTTGGCCTCCTCAATTTTGGAGATGACCTCATCAAGAGCTTTGCGGCGTGCTTTGTTCATGGGCTCCTCCTTATTGGTCGGTTTCGTCCTCATCATCGTCCCCAGAGATGTCAATGAGGCTTTCTGCCTGGACGATGATTTCAGAAACAATCTGGCGGATGGGCAAGCCGGTCTTGAAGCGGAGCCGCCGGACAACTTTCTCCGCCTCCGGGGTGAGCCGGACGGTGCCGATGCACTCATCGGTGCGGGTCTGGGTCCTCAAAATAATGGGTTTCATATTGTGCCTCCTTTGATTTGTGAAAAGCGGTGACAGTTATGGCCTCAGCGGCTCTGCTTTCCCCTCCGTTCAAGTTCCTGCTGCATCCTGAGCTGGGCAAGGGTAGCATCATACTGCAATCGCTGGTCCGGGAGGCGGACCCCAGAACGGCCCCGGCGCAGTTCCGTGTAGAGCGTGGAGAGCGGCACATCAAGAGCCGCCGCCATGTCTTTGACCGTTTTGCCTTGCTCCCAAAGCTCCTGGAGCGTCTGCCGGGCTTGGAGCGTTGCGAAAGCGTAGCTCGCCATTGATTTCACCTCTTTTCTGGCATAAAAAAAAATTAGCTTGCGGGGTTCCATGTATTGCTACATGGACCCTGCAAACTAATCTTAGTGGTTGCCAAGCGCAACTTATCGACAAATCGTCTTGTTAAAACAAGATAAGTATGGTAAAATATATAAAAAGTTAGTAGCATTTGATTTGGATGGATCATCTTCAAAACTCCAGAAAGAAGGGACGTTCTGCGCTGTGGTCAAAATGGAATCTTGACTGCTTGTTGTAAATAAAATGTTGTTTTATAGTGGTGTAGAGGACGGCATCAACATGATTTGATATCATGACCCTGGGTAAGGCTACTGCTCGGGGGATTTCACCTGCACAAAAACAGAAAAACTGGCATCTTTTTGATGTTCTCGCAGTCTTGACAAGGACGAGAGCTGTAAATAGAATCGCATCGGTTTGAATGTTTTTGGTGCAATAAATGGAAGCTGAAATTTGACCAAGAAGGAGGCGACGATCTGAAAACGGATTCATCTAAAAAGCGGTTTTGAAGTGGATTTGGAAAGTTAAGCGGGAAAAGGGACAATTAAAGGAGTTATTGCGGAATTATGTCGAAGTTTCAGCATGATGTAATGTTACGGGTCGTAAAAGTTCTGGATGTTTTAATGATTGAGCTGCCCTTTGCGGCTTGCTGGTTTTTGTACTATTCAGAACATGTATATACAAGGGGCGGCTGGAAAGATGATGCAGCTCTCCTGGTCCTGTTTTTTATTTTGTACATTATGATCGGTCGCATCTATGATGCATTTTCAATGTCCAATCAGAGAGTGTCAGAGATGGTCTATGGACAGATCCTTGGAGCTATGGCAACTGACGGGATCATGTACATTGTGATCTGCCTTATGTCCGGAAAGCTGTGCAACCTTTGGCCGGGAATTGCTGCGATTGCAGGACAGCTTATTATGGCAACGGTTTGGGCAATGCTTGCAAATAAAGGGTATTACATGGCATTCCCGCCGCAGAAAACGGCGATCGTTTATGATGTACGCCAGGGAATGGAAAAGCTTATCAGCGAGTATGGGCTGGATAAAAAGTACGATGTTCAGATCACACTTCATGCAGATGAATGTATTGCAGACCTGAGTATCCTGGATGGGGTGGAAACGGTTTTTGTCAGCGGTGTCCATAGCCATGAGCGGAATATCATCTTAAAGTATTGTGTGGCAAAAGACATCGATATGTTTGTGATCCCCCGAGTCGGTGATGTTCTTATGAGCGGTGCATGGCCGATGCATATGTTCCATCTGCCGATGCTGCGGGTAGGGCGCTACATGGCCAATCCGGAGTATCTGTTTATTAAGCGTGCGATGGATATTGTCATCTCTCTGGCCGCATTGATCGTCCTGAGCCCGGTCTTTTTGATTACTGCTATTGCGGTCAAATCGGACGGTGGCCCGGCTTTCTATAAGCAGGTTCGCTTGACGAAAGATGGCAAGCGGTTTGAGATCCTGAAGTTCCGCTCTATGCGGGTGGATGCTGAAAAGGATGGCGTGGCTCGTTTGTCTACGGGTGATAAGGATGACCGCATTACAAAGGTGGGCCATATCATTCGTGCCTGCCGTTTGGATGAGCTGCCGCAGCTGCTGAATATTCTGCGTGGTGATTTGTCCATTGTTGGTCCCCGGCCGGAACGTCCGGAGATCGCGGCCCAGTACTGCGAGGAGATGCCTGAGTTTTCCCTGCGCCTTCAGGCAAAGGCTGGCTTGACCGGTTATGCGCAGGTGTACGGAAAATACAACACAACTCCGTATGATAAGCTGCAAATGGACCTGATGTACATTGCGCACCCGAGCTTGATCGAGGATCTGAAGATCATGATGGCTACTGTGAAGATCCTGTTTATGCCGGAGAGTACAGAGGGCGTTTCTGAGGGTCAGACCACTGCTGTGAGTGGAGAAAACAACTAAATATCGAGCTTTTTGACCGCTTTCTGAGGGTGAAAATCGACATTTCCTCGGAATGTGCTGTCAGGAATAAACAAGGGGTTTCGATGACAACATCATCGAAACTTTCAACCCGGTCATGGAGATGCTATCAGGCATAAATACGAGGTCTCCTAGTGAAAAGGCAGGGTGCTGTCGGGAATAAACGCAAGGACTCCCGTAGCGATATGAGTGATTTCTGGCATAAATACATGGATTCCTATGGCGAGATGATGGTGTCATCAGGAATAAAAGAGCTTTCATGGCGGTGTGAGTGAGTGGCGCAGAGGACTATGAGTAATAAAGCTGTAGTAGCTGTGTGGTTCACATAACTGCGTCGATGTGTAGCTCACGCAGTTACAGGATTATTAAGAGCTTAAGTGAAAAGAAACGGCTCAGACTCTTTGAGATGAGTTTGGGCTGTAATCTTTGATATGCGGAGAGGAGTAAGGGCTAAGGAAGATGTTGCATGAAGATTTCGGATTGATAAGCATTATCATGGCAGCCTACAACGCAGAGAAAACAATAGAGAAAGCTATTAATTCCGTGCTGAATCAGACTTATCCAAACTTTGAACTTCTTGTGGTTAATGATTGCTCTAAGGACAGAACTGTGGAATTAGTCAAAAGCATTGCGGCAACGGACGGGCGTGTGCGCCTTATTTCTAATGTAAAGAACAGCGGTGTGTCCTATACGCGCATGCATGGTTTGGAGGAAGCGAAAGGCTCATGGATCGCGATTCTTGACAGTGATGATGCGTGGACACCGGAAAAGCTGGAAAAGCAGATTGAGCTTCAAAAGAGAACGAATGCGGATTTGCTTTTCACGGGTTCAGCTTTCATGGACTCGGATGGGCAGCCAATTGACTGGTATCTTCATGCTCCGGCAGAAGTGTCCTATCGGCAGTTGTTGAAGCAGAATGTGTTATCCAATTCCTCTGCGCTGGTGCGTAAAGGGCTATATGCAAAGTACTATGCAATCGGTGACGGGATGCACGAGGACTTTGCGATTTGGCTCAGTATTCTGAAAGAAGGAAAGAAAGCCTATGGCGTAGATGAGCCGTTGCTCATCTACCGAATTGCAAAGTCATCGAAGTCAGGCAATAAGGTCAAGGCTGCGAAGATGAACTGGAATACATATCGGTATGTCGGATTGAATCCGATAGAGGCCGCTTATTATGAGGGCTGGTACATGATTAAAAATGTGATTAAGTACACGAACCTGAAAATCTCCGGGGGGGGGGGGTAACACAGAGTAACCCTGATGGAGAAATCTATATTGTTAATTTCTCCGCTCCTGCACTGTATGGATGTAAGCAGTGGAGGACGGCATGAAAAACAGTATTCTGATCTCCGTCGTGATGCCGAACTACAATGGTCGCCGTTTTGTAGAGCAGGCAATCGACAGTGTGCTTAACCAGACTTATCAGAATTTTGAGCTGATAGTGGTAGATGACTGCTCCAATGATGATTCTTTAAGTCTCATCGAACACAAGGCGCAGAGCGATAATCGTATCCGAGTAATTGCTTTGGAACACAATGCAGGCGTGGCAAATGCCCGCAATGTCGGTATCAAAGAGGCTAAAGGAGAGTACATCGCCCTGCTGGATAATGACGACCTGTGGACTGAGGATAAGCTGGAACGGCAACTTGCTCTCGCTCAAAAAGGTGCGGATATCGTTTACTGTTCCTATGATTTTATTGATGAAGAGAACAACTCAATTAAAAAGCCATTTATAGTGTCGCAGGAAACGAACTTCAATAAGATGCTGGCTTCAAGCGTTATAAGTTGCTCGACCAGTTTTATCAAGACTGAGCTGATGCAGGCGCACCCATTTAACTCGGACTTTTACCATGAAGATTATGTTCTGTGGATGGAGTTGCTTCGAGTTTGCCCGACTGCGTATGGCGACCAGAAGGTGCTGATGCATTACCGTCAGGTCACCGGGTCAAGGTCGAACAAAAAGGGCAATGCGGCCAAGGAGCGTTGGAATACATACCGGAAGGCACTGAAGCTCAATACAGTAACAAGTGCATGGGCATTTGTAAGATACGCTGTAAATGGTGTTATGAAATATTATCTGTAATTTTGGGAGAAAAGTATGGACGTATTACTTCTCTGTGGATATTTTGAACCGAAGTATCAGGAAGAGATTTCGAGAAAGACAAAAACTTGGGTCGAGAATGCGGCAAACACCTTTCAACAGAGATTAATTGCTGGGTTGAAGGAACAGGATATTAACCTGTGGGTAGTATCAGCACCGTTTATTGGCCCATGGCCTACTGCCTATGAGGACAAGACATTTGATGGCTTTGAAGCGGGCAAGAGCGCAGAGAATATTCGATACGTTTATTTCAATAACATCTGGGGCTATCGGAATATTAGCCGGACAGCGGCATTGAAAAAATGTGTTAGAGACTTTATCCGGAACTCAAAATCTGAAAAGAAGGCTATTATTGTCTACTGCCCCCATACTCCGTTTTTAGAGGCTGCGGTCTATGGTAAGCATTTGGATGAATCTGTTCATATCAATATGGTGGTCCCGGATTTGCCGCAATATATGAATCTGAGCAAAAGGGCACACCCTATTTATGACTTCTTTAAGAAAATCGATATTCAGAAAATGGACAGGCTGATCGCACAGGTTGACTCTTTCATGCTGCTGACCAAATACATGGCAGAAAAGCTGAATGTAGGAAATCGGCCTTACATTGTTGTTGAAGGAATCACGGCTGTTAAAGATGTTCCCCAAAACGAAAAGAAGGGGCAGGGAAAGAAGATAGCTTATGCAGGGAAGCTCGTTGAGGCGTTCGGCGCAAAACGAATGATTGAAGCCTTTGAATTGATTGATGACCCAGAGGCATCTCTGCATATTTGCGGTGGCGGTGAACTGAAATCTTATGTAGAGGAAATGTGTAAAAAAGATTCAAGAATTCATTACTATGGGGTTGTTTCGGCCGAAAAGGCAAACGAGATTTTACAGCAGGCGGATGTACTGGTGAATCCACGTCAGAATGATGACGAATACACAAAATATTCCTTCCCGTCGAAAAATATTGAGTACTTAATGACAGGCAATGCAGTTGTTGCGTATATGCTGGATGGTATACCAGAGGAGTATGCTTCATTTTTTAATGTTCCAAAATCTAATCAGACAGAATCACTGGCTGAAGCGATGAAGGAAGCAATGAATGAAAAAACAGTCGAGAAGGCCAAGAAAAACAAAATGATAAGAGATTATATCGAATGTCATTGTGGAGCATCGAGCGTTGCAAAGCAAATAGTTGATGTAATAGGGGAAAGATAACAAATGGCTAAAACGAAACCTGTCATTGTACAGCAAGCGACAGATCTATCTGCAATTGGAGGCACTACGTCGGAATTCAAGGCACTGGAAACGTCCAAGTTGTCTGAGAAATACGATATTGTTCCGATGATCCTCCCAAAAGTACATAAAAAAGTGAATCTTCAAGATATCCGCTTTTACTATGATTTCCTAAAAAAAGTACGTCCAGATATTGTTCAAATTCGTGGTGCAGCCGTGGATGGCTTGAATGCACAAATTGCCGCGAGACTGGTTCGAGGAACGAAGATATTGGTCTGTGTTCATGGTATGTTCAGCGAATTAGTATATATGGCACCAATCAAAAAGGCAATCCATGAGCACATTGTAGAGCCAATCATATTCAATTTGTGTGATGGCATCTCCTGTGTCTATGCAAATGGAAATGATAGAAAACAACTGCAAAAATATAAGAAAAAACTTTTGCCGTATGTATATAATCGTATGCCCCAAATTGAAGAGATTTCATCCGAAGAAAAAAATGACATTCGTAATGACCTTGGAATCCCAAAGGATGCAATCGTAGGATTATATTGTGGAAGATTTAATAAGGAAAAAGGCCTTTCGTATCTTCTCAATGCTTTTCAGTCGATGAAGGATGTTTGGCCTGATAGACTACATATATTGATGTTGGGCGACGGAGACTACTTGCCAGAATTCAAGTCTCAGATTGCAGAAAGCGGACTTACAGATAGAGTGCATTGTGCCGGAGCAAAGCAGAATGTTCATCCTTATCTGCGTGTGAGCGATTTCTTTGTTATGCCGTCCTTGCATGAAAATCATTCGATTGCTCTGTTGGAGGCACTGGCAGCAGAATTACCAGTTATTTCAACAGATGTTGGTGGAAATGGCGAGATTGTTCGAGATGGAATAGAAGGAATTCTTATTCCTGCAGCTGACAGTGAGAAATTGAAAGAAGCGATTCTGAAAATGAGCAATAATTCTGAGCTGCGCGATACTTGTAAAAAGAAAATCAAGAAAAATAATTATCTTCAATTTTCAAATGAATACGTTGATAAACAGCTGGATATGGTATATCAGCAGATGCTGTCGAGGAAATAATCATGATACGAAAAGCTGTTATAAAAATTGGTGGACTTGTTCAAAAGGCATATAGACATCTTGTATTGTTGCCGTATGTGAAGGAGCAAATGAAGAGCGTTGGTGAAAAAGTGTACTTTCCACTGAAGTTCTCTATATCAAATCCAGAGAATATGCGAATGGGAAATGATGTCTCCCTTGGTGAGGATTTTTGCGTTCTAAATGCACTTGCTGATGTGGTAATAGGAGACCATGTGATGTTTGGCCCCGGAGTCACGGTTGTTACGGGTGATCACCGTATAGATATTATTGGAAAGTATATGACACAGGTTACAAATGCAGATAAGATTGTGAACATAGACGGAATTACACAAAATCCATATGATGCACCGGTAACGTTTGAAGGGGATAATTGGATTGGAGCAAATGTTACCATTCTCAAAGGAGTTACAATGGGAAAGGGCTCAGTGGCCGCTGCAGGTGCCGTCGTAACAAAGAACATACCTCCATATGAAATATGGGGGGGGGTACCAGCTCGCCGCATAGGAAAACGATTTGCAGAAGAGCAAATTGCTGCACATGAAAAAATGTTGGAATAAAATAAGTGATTAAAGGAAATAGAATGACTCCATTTTTTTCAGTAGTTATACCGGTATACAATGCCGAAAAATACATAAACAAGTGCGTTGAATCTATCTTGCAACAATCTTTTGGAGATTTTGAAATTGTGCTTGTTAATGATGGGTCGACTGACAGGTCGATAGAGATCTGCGAAGAGCTGGCACAAAAAGATACTAGAGTAGCGTTCTTTCACCAGAGAAATCAAGGAGTATCTGCAGCACGAAATAAAGGAATAAGCATGGCAAAGGGAAAATATCTTGTCTTTGTGGATGCAGATGACCATATACGGGCGGATACTTTGAAGCTTCTTTATGAAAACTGCAATGATTGCAGGACGGATATTTGTTTCTTTGGGTATCAATGTGTTGTAGGGAGCGAGATAAAGCAGACAGTTTTGCCGCCGAAGTTTTGTGGAGAAAAAAGTCCGGATTTATTGCTCGAACTTATCGAAAAGAATGTGTTTGGATTGGCCTGGAACAAGGCAATAAAGCGAGACCTGATAATGGAAAATGAACTTCTTTTTGACGAAACGATAAAAGTGTTTGAGGACCAGGATCTAATGATGAGAGTCTGGAACAAAGCATCATTTGTTTGCAGCATAGAAGATGCGTTGTATTTCTATGTTACCAGTGAAACATCAGCGATGCAGGGGTTTCAATCGTCACAAAGTGAAAGGTATTTCTCAACACACGGTGTGAATCTGAAAAAGTTAGAATCATTTATGCTGGAAAACAGGATAAATGAAGAGAACATTGAAAGCTATCTGTTTCGATATACTTCGTCAGAAATTGGAAATATCATCAGATTGGCCGGTTGCGGTACAACGCAAGAATTCAAACTGTTTCAACAACAACTATACAAAAGCGAATTGTTGAAATTATTTAGAAAGGTATACAAGAACGCGCGCCCAAAATCCCTGAAAGAAAGGGCATTTTGGGTACTGAGTAATCATTATGTGGCGTTTCTGATGCGATGGATTGGAAAAGCCGTTCAATAAGAAATAGGATGCGATTTTATGCAGCAGAAGGAATTATCAATCATCATTCCGGTATATAATGCAGAAAAGTATATCGGTCGGTGCCTCCAAAGTATTCTCAACTGTCCGGAAACCGAATTTGAAGTAATAGTTGTTGATGACGGCTCAAAAGATGCCAGCTTATCTGTCTGTAAGAAAATAGCCACCAAAGATTCAAGGGTGAATGTCTTCGGCAAGGAAAATGGAGGCGTTTCTTCGGCAAGAAACTTTGGATTGGATAATGCACATGGTCGATACATAACTTTTTGCGATGCAGATGATTATTATGAGGACGGCGCTATTTCATTTTTGATGAGTGAACTGAAATCAGCAGACAATGATTTGATATTCTTTCCATTCTATCTGGAACCGATGAATTCGCCGAAGAAAGTATATGGAGTTAAAGATATAGCGCAGTCTCAGCAAGTTGAGTTGACATATATTAGAGACAACTTCTGGAAACTGCTGAATGAAGGTATGATCAATTCCAGCTGGAATCGGATTTTTCAAAGAGAACGAATTGAAAAGATGAAACTGCGGTTTCGGACAGACATGACTTTTTCTGAAGACGGCTTGTTCAATGTGATGTATTTGCGTGATTTGAACGAGGAGTCGAAGATTCTATATCTGGCAAGGCCACTTTATAATTACGTCTCGAATGAGGGACAGGCGACCAGAAAAAAGGTAAAACGCTATTTCTATATGATGTGCCTGGCCTTTGACAATATTGATGAATTTGTTGGAGAAAACAGGAAAAGTGAAACATACTGGAAAGAGTGGCTTTCTGTTGTAAAGGATACGCTTTATCACCAAAATTATACCGTAGAAAATGCTGACGAAATTTTATCAAATAGACGTACAAAGGAAATGCTTAAATGCTATCACCCAGCAGATGTTAAGAGTAAATTGGTTGTGCGAAAGATAATGCAAGGAAAATTGGAAGAACTCTGCCGATACTATAAGATGAGCCATCAGATCAAAAGTATGCTGAGGCGGATGCTAAAAGGAAGAAAAAGATGATATATTCGATCGGTGTAATTTGTCTTTGCTTGATTGCTCTGTTGACGAGAGTGAATAAGAAAACACTCTTAGTTTTGACGTTTCTGTTCCTGACAGGAATTGCAATCCTATTTGAACCGCAAGCAGGATTGGACTTATATAAGCATTATCAGACATTGGATGTAATGCGCGAAATTGGATATGTCAATTCGGTAGCACGATTTCACTTCCAGATGCAGAATCTACCGGTCTATTCTGCTTTTTTCTATTTGGTTAGTTTACTGAGGTATGATAAACTCCTGCTGATTATAACCTACCTGGTGGTTTATGGCTGTATGTTTGGTGTTTTATCTATGAGTGTTGAAGATCATGGATGGAGCCAGAAAAGCTGGAATCTTGGCTATGTGATAGTTATGCTGGTAACGAATGCGTATTCCGTTACAGGAATTCGTTATACGTTGTCTTTTGCTGTTGTCTTTTTATTTATGTATATAGACTTGGTCAGAAAACAGCATCGAATAATTTCACTAGTTGTGTATGTTTTAATGTGTTTGCTTCACGATGGAATGCTGCCAATTGTTCTTTTGCGTTTTTTGCTTTACATTCCGTCAAATAGAGTGACTTCAAAACTTAAATATTTGCTTGTGTTCTGGCAGGTTTGGCTTACAGCCATTGAAAATCTACTGAGGACGATTCCGAATCCTTATTTTGCATCTGCAGCTGATAAACTGGTTCTTTACTCATCAGAAGAAGCTGCAAGTATGTGGGTTGGAGGCGTTGGATTACAGACTCTGGCGGTGATGAGAATTGTGGTTCTTTCTGCGATTGCTATATATTGTTTTTTTGGCAAGGAAAAAGACAACTATGTTAAAATGCTGCAACTTCTGCTGCTTTTTTGCTTCGGTGGAATTACAAGCCTGGCATTAATTGGAAGATACACAAGTATAACATTTTTGTTTGCAGTTCCGTTTATTCTCAGCATAAATGGTGAAAGCAATTATAATGATGAACCGAATAGCTTTATGCTACAAATTAAAATGTTGCCAATACTACTGCTGATTATCGGCTTCTTTATATGCCTTGTGCTTTATCAGTATCAGTACTTTATCTGAGCAAAGCGTGATGCTTGCCACAATAGCGAAAAATAAAAGTAGAATTAGCAGGGGAGAGATTAATGGATATCTTTTTAATAGCTTATATCAATAAAAACTTTGGGGACGATATGTTTGTTGACTTAATATGTCGAAGATACCCTCAACATGTATTTCATGTACTTGGTTCACCGCTTATGACGGATTATCTCTCGGAGATTCCAAATCTAAGAGTACATAGCTATAACAGGGTGACTAGAAGTGTCAATGCAAGGATTGCAAACTATTTCGGGAAAAACTATTTAATGGAACAACTTGCAAGACGGTACAGGTATTGTGTTTGTATAGGAGGATCAATTTTTATTCAAGCACCAGATTGGAGAAAAGTTGCAAAAGAAAGAGAAAAGGTAAGAAAAAAAACTCTTGAATATTATATTGTTTCAGCAAATTTTGGACCTTATGAAAATCAGGAATACGCAGAGTACTATAATAATTGGTTTGCTAGGTTAAAGGATGTGTGTTTCCGTGATGAGTATTCTTATAACCTGTTTCACAATATGAAACAAGTGCGGTACGCACCGGATGCAATATTTGGTTACTTAAATGAAGAACCTAAGCGAATAGCGCATCCGAAAAAAACACTGGTTATTTCTGCAATTGACTATACCTGGCGAAGGAAAGAAAAAGTTACAGAATACGAGGGGAAATTAGCGCAGATTGGTTTGAAATTTTTATCGGATGGTTGGAAAGTTGTTCTTTTGGCTCTGTGTGGCCAAGAGGGAGACAATTGCGCAGTAGAGCGAGTTTATAAAGCGGTTAATTGCGAGAATCCGAATGAAGATGTGGAGCAGTATTTTTATGATGGAAATTATAAAGAAGTATGTAATATACTGCGTAAATCCGATTTTGTGATATCTTCCCGATTCCATGCCACAGTGATACCGCTCTCAATTGGCGTGCCGGTTTTGCCAGTTCCATACAGTGATAAAACAAGAGCGATGCTGAATGATATTGGGTACGATGGCCCGATCTGGGAACTTGACCAGGGAGGAATCTCTGATGGAGAACTGGAAAAAGCGATGAACTATCATTTTGAGCCGAAATGCGTAGTTCAGAGAGCGGGAGAGCAGTTTGAGGCGGTAGATCAATTACTGAATGAGTAATTGGGAAAGGAAAAGTAGTTGAAAAACAAAAATGCTTTACAAGTAGTTGGAATGATAGGAACATCAATTTTAACCCAAGTGCTTGTGTTGATTAAGTCAAGTATTTTAGCAGCTAATTTTGGTGCGGGTATTGAGCTTGACGCATATAATCTGACGAATAGTCTTACGACATTTATCACAACTTTTCTGGCATCAGGTATTACAACAGTAATACTTCCGGCTTATATTAGCAAAAAAAGTCGAAAAGATGTAGATGGTTTTATATCCGGACTTTTTATTGCAGTGGCATTTTTATATGCTGCGCTTTACATGTTCCGATCGGAAATTGTGGATATCATCTCTGGACGTAGCGGCGAATTTCAAACAATTGCCTGTAACCTAATGTTATATGCAATTTTAATTCAATCAGTATCAGCAATTGTGTCAGTTACGGCAGCGTACTATCAAGCAAATGATAAATTTATAATTCCGAAGCTGATTGATTTTGTAACAAATCTTGCTACTGTTATTCTTTTGGTTTTTGCAAAAGAATTGACGATTTTACAGTATGTTACGCTAGTGCTGATTTGCTCGATTGTTCGTCTTGTAGTCGATGTTGGAATTGCGACATTCTGTGGATTCAGATTTTGCATGGCAGCTCCAGTTGGAAGACCGGGAACAATTGAGCTTTACAAGATTTTTGCACCAACTGTGATAAGTTCTGGCGTATATCAAATTCACAGTTTAGTGGATTCGACTATTGCTTCAAGACTTGATCCGGGGAGTCTTACCGTTTTGACCTATTCAAATCAGATAGTGACAGCAGTTAATAGTCTCATTATTGGTAACTTAGTTCTTTATGCTTATCCACAAATAGTTAAAGCAAGAAATAGCTCGGTTAAAGACGGAATTGAAACGACATGGAATTATGCGGTTGTTTTTCACTCCATTATTTGCCTTCTGATTGTAGGATTTTATTCAGTGGGAAAGCAGGCAATCGAATTGCTGTTTCAACATGGTAAATTTGATGCTACGGCAACTATGCTGACATATATATGCGCACTGGTATATATATTTGGACAGCAAACGAATATTATTCGCGATTTAATTTATCGTTTGTTTTACTCTGAAGGGGATACAAAAACAACATTGTATAATAGTGTTATCGTGAGTTGTATTAACATTATTGTAAGCATACTACTAGTCAATATTATCGGGTTGGTTGGTATTGTAATTGGAACGGTTATCTCTAGCGCGTGCTCTCTTGCAATGATTATCTATCGGCTGAATCAAAAAAACAAGAAACAGAACATCGTTTTTAAATATAAAGATAAGGTGTGCGAGTTCATAAAGAACGAGATCGCACTAGTTCTAACAGGTGCAGTCGTTCTATTGACAAAAAATCTGTTTGGAACTTTAAATATCATAGCTCAAATTTTGCTGATTGGAATCATTTGTGTTTTGGTTTACTTTTGCGTTTTAGTATTGCTTAAAAGTAAATGCGTCAAAATGATAAAGAGATAATGTGGAAGTGGCGACTTATACGCATATTTTAAATGGAGGATAAATAAAAATGTCTGCATTTGATAACGCAACCCTTATGATCACTGGTGGTACCGGCTCTTTCGGTTCTACCGTTCTGAAGCACTTCCTGGACTCCGACCTGAAGGAGATCCGTATCTTCTCCCGTGATGAGAAGAAGCAGGACGATATGCGCCATGAGCTTCAAGCCAAGCATCCGGAGACTGCTGGCAAGGTCAAGTTCTACATTGGTGATGTCCGCAACCCGCAGTCCATCCGTGATGCAATGCCAGGCGTTGACTACATCTTCCACGCTGCCGCTCTGAAACAGGTTCCGTCCTGCGAGTTCTTCCCGATGCAGGCGGTTCAGACCAACATCATCGGCACCGATAATGTGCTGCACGCTGCCATCGACGCAGGCGTTAAGCGTGTTGTCTGCCTGTCCACCGACAAGGCAGCCTATCCCATCAACGCCATGGGCATCTCCAAGGCTATGATGGAGCACGTAATCTATGCGAACGCCCGTGTGGCTGCTGAGCGTGGCGGCACCACCATCTGCTGCACTCGTTACGGCAACGTTATGTGCAGCCGTGGTTCTGTTATCCCTCTGTTCATCGACCAGATCAAGGCTGGTAACCCCATCACCATCACCGACCCCAACATGACCCGCTTCCTGATGAATCTGGACGAAGCTGTGGATCTGGTTATGTTCGCCTTCCAGCACGCCAATCCCGGCGACCTGTTCATCCAGAAGGCTGATGCCTCCACCATCGGTGATCTTGCCAAGGCTGTTCAGCAGCTGTTTGGCGATACCGGCACGAATATCATTGGTACCCGCCATGGAGAGAAGCTGTTCGAGACCCTGATGACCCAGGAGGAGCGTTTGCGCAGTGAGGATATGGGCCATTACTTCCGTGTTGCCGCCGATAACCGCGATCTGAACTATGATAAGTTTGTGGTCAAGGGTGAGGTGCAGACTATGGCAGATGAGTCCTATACCAGCCACAACACCACCCGTCTGGATGTTGAGGGAACCGTCAAGAAGATTCTGACTACGGAATACGTCCAGAATGCATTGAAGGGCATCCCGAATGTCTAAAGAAAAACTGCTGTTAGTGGGTGCCGGTGGTTTCGGGCGCATGGTAGCTGAACAGGCAAGCCGTCAATATGATTGTGCTTTTGTGGATGATGGACAAGTTGTGGGGGCGGAGGTCTGCGGTATTCCGGTGGTTGGTGGCATTGCTGATCTGCCGGAGTTGAGAAAAGAGTATGCTCTGCTCACAGTTGGAATCGGGAACAACAAGTTTCGGGCACAGATATTTGAGAAAGCAGAAGCACTTGGGTTTGCATTTCCCAACATTATTGCGCCTAGTGCCTACATCAGTCCGTATGCTAAAATTGGATATGGCTGTGTAGTGTTGCAGAACGCTTGTATTCAAAACGGTTCGCAAGTTGGAAATGGAGTCTTGCTCAATGCGGGAACAGAAATCCACTGTGATGCAACAGTGGGGGACTATGTTCTGATCTACACCAACAGCGTGATTCGTACCGGCGCAGCTGTAGGCAAGTATGCCCGCATTGGCAGCAATGTGACGATTTGTAATAACGCAGCTGTGTTAGATGGAGCAGATATCCCGGACTGTATGGCAGTCCGTTGAAGAGGTAAAAGGATGAACATTTTAGTCACAGGCGCAAAGGGCATGGTAGGCACTGCTCTTGTGAACAACCTGAAAAATATCCGGGACGGGAAAAATAAAACTCGCCCGGAGCTTCAAGTTGGAGAGATCTTTGAATATGACCTGAACTCCACTCCAGAGGAGTTGGACGAGTACTGCCGTAAAGCGGACTTTGTTTTCAATCTGGCGGGAGTGAATCGTCCGGAAAACCCGGAAGATTTTATGAAAGGCAATTTCGGCTTTGCCTCTGACCTGCTGAACTGCCTGAAAAAGTACAATAACAAGGCCCCCATCATGTTGTCTTCCTCTATCCAGGCTACCTTGGCGGGTCGTTTTGGAAACAGCGAGTACGGTCGCAGCAAAAAGGCTGGCGAGGAACTGTTTTTCCGGTATGCCCAGGAGACCGGCGCAAAGGTGGCAGTTTACCGCTTTGTAAACCTGATGGGACACAGTCGTCCTAAGTATAATAGTGCTGTTTCTACCTTCTGCTGGGCGATTGCGAACGATGAGCCTTTCACAGTCAATGATCGCAACACGGAGCTGGAACTACTCTATATTGATGATCTGGTAGAAGGCTTGTTTGATCTGCTGGAAGGAAAAGAGCAGCACTGTGAGTTTGACGGTGTGGAGACTGTCCTGAAACAAGATGGCCGCTATTGTTGCGTTCCCGTGACCCACAAGGTCACGCTGGGCGAGATCGTGGATCTGCTGCAGGAGTTCAAGGAGCAACCGAGTACGCTCATGATGCCGAAAATGCCGGACGGTTCCTTTGCTAAGAAGTTGTATTCCCTGTACCTGACCTATCTGCCGACGGAGAAGTTCAAGTATGCCCTGAAGATGAACGTGGACAACCGTGGCTCTTTCACCGAGTTGGTGCACACCGCCGATTGCGGTCAGGTGAGCATCAATATCAGTAAGCCCGGCATCACGAAGGGGCAGCACTGGCACAACTCCAAGTGGGAGTTGTTCATTGTGGTGGCAGGTCACGGACTAATTCAGGAGCGAAACATCAACACCGGAGAAACGGTGGAGTTTGAGGTTTCCGGGGACAAGATCGAGGCTGTTCACATGATCCCCGGCTGGACCCACAACATTATTAATCTGTCGGAAACAGAGAATCTGGTGACGGTGATGACCTGCAACGAGATCTTTGACCCCAATCACCCAGATACCTTCTTTGAGCCGGTGTAAGCGAAGATACTGGTTGATGTTAGGAGAATTATATGGAACACAATTTTACATGGAAAAACGACGGCCGCACCAAGGTCATGATTGGCTGCGGCACCCGTCCGGAGATTATTCGGCTGGCTGCCGTTATCAAACGCTGCCGGGAATATTTTGACTGCTGCGTGGTCTACTACAACCAGAACTGGGACAGAAACCTCTCTACTGTGTTCTGGGAGGATTTTGAGCTGAAAAACACCTTCGGGGAGTATGGCCCGGACATTCTTGTGCCCGTGGTAGGCGAGAATCTGGGCGTGACCTGCGGCAATATTCTGGGACGCAGCTATGAGCTTCTGTCCGAATTGCAGCCGGAGGGTTATCTTGTGCTGGGCGATACCAACTCCTGCCTTTCTGCCATCAGTGCAAAACGACTGCACATCCCGCTGTTTCACATGGAGGCAGGCAACCGCTGCAAGGATGAGTGCCTGCCCGAGGAGACCAACCGCCGCATCGTGGACGTGATCTCTGACGTGAACCTGTGCTACTCCGAGTTTGCCCGGAAGTATCTGGCAGATACCGGTTTGCCCAAGGAGCGCACCTACCAGACCGGTTCTCCCATGGCAGAGGTGCTGCACATGAATCTGGAGAAGATTCAGAAAAGCGATGTGTTGGAGCGTCTGGGGCTGGAAAAGGATAAGTATATTCTGCTGTCCGCCCACCGGGAGGAGAACATCGATTCTGAAAAGAACTTCCTGAGCCTGTTTACTGCTATCAACGCACTGGCAGAGAAGTACGATATGCCCATTCTGTACTCCTGCCATCCCCGCAGCAAGCATCGTCTCGAAAAGAGCGGCTTCCAGCTCGACCCTCGTGTCCGGGTCAATGAACCGCTGGGCTTCAACGACTACAACAAGCTGCAAATGAACGCTCTGGCGATTGTCTCCGACTCCGGCACTCTGCCCGAGGAAAGCAGCTTCTATCTGTCTATTGGTCATCCTATCGCTGCTGTGTGTATCCGCACCTCCACCGAGCGCCCCGAGGCGCTGGAAGCCGGGAACTTTATTCTGGCTGGCATTACCACCCGGGAACTGCTCAACGCCACCGATATGGCGATTGAGATGAAGCAGAAGGGTGTTCTGGGCAAGCCCTGCCCTGATTATGTGGACGAGACCGTGTCCATGAAGGTGGTTCGCATCATTCAGGGGTATGTGAATGTAGTCAATAAAATGGTGTGGAGAAAATACTAATTCCACACAGCAGTCATGTGTTCAGTCACATGGCTGTGCTGCTCCAATATGCTACCTCTCCGTGGTGAGCAGCAGGCAACAGATGAAAATCTGGCTAAAAGCATAGATATTTCTGTTATAAAAGTAATAGAGGCAATGAAGGCGAAAGAGCAGCTGCTGACGATCTATCCGCAGGTACTGGAAAGTATTCGGGCCACCGATAAGTCTTTCGTCCAGAACGACCCGGATGTACAGAAGGTCATTCAGTCGGTGGAAGAAGCGCTGGGCAGAACTGGCCGCATCCTGGTGCAGGTCATGGTAGAATCCCCTGGCCACAGTGTCTACCAGAAGTATGTCAGCTAGGTGGCGGAAACCATCAAGAGCAAAGGGTGTGGAGTTTAATCTGCGTGCTAAATTCTATTTTAACCAGTATCAGCGTGAATCTAACCATATGTGAATCCGTACTTTTGGTTTCTTTTGCGGTTGTTATGTGGTTTGGCCGTAAGGATAAGCCATATTTGCTGGTTTTCTATGGTGTTTTTCTGATTTTATATATTACACTGCTGCGCCGTGAGCCAGGATATAATGAGAATATTCGACTTTATTTGAAACTATGGCCGGATGCAGATGTATGGGATGGAAATCTTTTGAATGTGGTTTTGTATATTCCTTTTGGATGGGCCGTCCAAAGATGGAAACAAAGCCGAAAAATAAGCATTGGTAGTGCATTCCTTCTTTCTGCATGTTGCGAGCTTTTGCAGTATGTTGCAGGAAGAGGGATATATTGTTCAATACGATAGGCTCTGTTGTGGGAGTATATTTGGCTAAAACGATAAGCTAGAAGTGGCATAGAGCGGTGATTATGTGTGCTGATAATCTGATTTTATTTCATTGATAAAATATTGTGCCAGCAAAATTGCTAACAGATGTCGATAGCACCAATAAAAAAATAATAATAACAAATAGGGGAATCTGGACTAGATCATGAGATAATCCTGCTGGGGACAGCCTATGGCAGCGTGCTACGGTATGTGATGTAAAGCCCTGTATTGAGCCAGGGAGCAGCAATACACGCAACTATTTTCCCCTCTTTTAGTTCAGTGGGATTTTTCCTGCCCTTCAAAAAAGCCGCTCCGGTTTGAGCTGACCGGAGCGGCTTTTTTGGCAGAGTAAGGAGGGAAAAGTATTGCTGGGATAAGAGTTTGATCTCAGATACCTGCTGCGGCATTCTGGCCAGCCAACCGGCCGAAAGTAGCGCTGCGGCCTGCGGCTGCGCCAGCCATCAGGCTGGGATAGCTGCCGGAGAAGTAGTTGCCGCTCATGTCGCCAATGACATACAGACCGGGAATGGCCTTGAAGTCCTGGTCGATGGCGTGCATATTATCGTCGATCTGGATACCGTCGATGGTGCAGATCAGATAGCCGCCAGCCTGACGCACGCCGTAGAAGGGTGCCTGCTGCAGGGTGGACAGGCGGTAGCTCTCCTTGCCGAAGTCCTCGTCCTCACCCTTGGCAGCCAGCTCATTGTAGCGTTCCACCGTGGCAGTGAAAGCATCCACCGGCAGACCCAGCTTTTCTGCCAGCTCTTCCATGGTATCTGCCTCCACGATATAGCCCTGCTTCAGCAGGTCGTCGTTCATTGCCTGCACATAGCCCATGGGGAACACCGGGTCTGCACCGTTGACATGGGGGTACAGACGGCTGCAGCCGTGGGTGGCAAACTTCTCACAGTCCTCGGCATACTTGCTGTCCCAAATGGTGCAGTAGGTGTGGTGGGGCTGGCTTGCAGCAGCGTGCAGCACCAGATCGTAGGGCATATACTCGTTCATGAAACGCTCACCCTTCAGGTTCACCTTCAGGAACGGCTGGCTGCCCATCCAGAACAGCATACCATCGCTGGCCTTGCCGTACTCGCCCACCTGATCGGGCTTGATGGCACCACGGTCAAAGATCATGGATGCATGGGTGGTGTCCATGATGGCACCTGCCCACAGGCAGGCCTTGATGCCGTCACCTTTGGAGCCAGGCTTGGAGTAGTTGACGCAGGTCTGCTCCACGCTCTGGGGCTGCAGTGCCTTCATCATGGTCTCGTTGCCGCTGTAACCGCCGCAGGCAAGGATCACGCCCTTGGATGCGTTGTAGCGCACATACTCACCGCTGGCGTTCTTGGCGATGAGACCGGTGACACGGTCGCCGTCCTTTTCCAGCTTGACCATGGTGATCTCGTACTGCACTTCCAGCCCGTCGGCCTCGGCGTGCTTCAACACGGCATCCATGGTCAGCTGTGCGCTGTATGCTTCGCCGTACTGGGTGCTGTGGCCGACATCCAGAACCTCGTAATTGTCGCCCTCGTGCTTTTCGTCGATCTCGTGGCGGAAGTCGATGCCGCTTTCGGCCAGAACATCCGTAAACCAGTCCATGGTCTCGCCGCTGCGGTCTGCCCACACCTTTGCCAGACTGTGACGGGTGTAACCCTGGCTCCAGTTGCACAGGTAGCGCACAGCGTCCTTTTTGCTCACATCATCGCCGTCTGCCTGCTGCTGCTTGGAGCCGCAGGCTGCCAGCGTATCCCGGATGCCGCTGGCCATATCGTGACCAAACTTCTCGATGAGGACGGTCTTGGCACCAGCCTCTGCGGCAGCGGCGGCAGCAAAGGAACCGGAAGAACCGGCACCCACCACCAGAACCTCGCAGTCCACAGTCTGCTTGATATCGCTCTCGGCGATCTCCGGTGCCTCACCCAGCCAGTCGGCGGTAGAGGAGGTCTCCTCGGTGGACTGCTGTGCAGGGTTGATGGCACCGCCGCTGGCCTGCTGGATGCAGTCTGCCACAGCGTTCTGCACGGCCTTGCTGGTGACGGTTGCACCGGTCACGCCGTCGATCTGGCTGGTCTGGGCGTTCATGATCTGCTCAATGAGCTTGTCCTTGGCAGCGCCGCCAATGCTCTCGGTCTCGCCGGAGAGATCCAGCTCCACCTTGGTAATGCTGTTGGCATCAAAGGTGACGGTGGCGGTGATCTCGCTCATGCCCTTGGCAGTGGCGGTGTAGGTGCCAGGGGTGTAGATACCGGTTGCACTGGAAACGCCGGAGGCGCTACTGGCTGCATTGCAGGCAGCCAGACCGGCAGCGGTCACGCTGCTCATGGCAGCTGCTGCTGCGACCTTCAGAAATCCTTTACGGGAGATCTTTTCCATCATAATTCCTTCCTTTTCTTGCTCGTATCTTCGTATCGACAAAAATCTATTGCCGTTCTTGTTAAAAGTATCACATTTACAAACAAAGAAAAAGAAGATATAATATCCCTATAAGTATCAATTAAAACTTGCGTTTTGCAAAAAGGAGTACATCATGACCATCCAGCAGCTGCGCTATTTTCTGGCGCTATGCGAAGATTTGAATTACACCCACACCGCCGGGCGGATGTATCTGTCCCGGCAGGCTCTGCGGCTAAGCATTGCCGCACTGGAAGAAGAACTTTGCGGCAAACTGTTCGTCAACAACCGCAATCACCTGGCCCTGACCGAAAAGGGGGAGCGGTTCCGGGCACAGGCTGCACCGGTGGTGCAGCAGTTCGATGCCCTGTGCCAGCAGGCCTACCAGGAGATCCAGTCTGCACCGCTGCGTCTGGGCATCAGTGTGGCACTGGTGCCGGACTATCTGCCCAACCTGGGGGAGGTGCTGGAAGCGTTCCGGCAGCAGTACCCCGGCATCCCCTTGAAGCATACTTCCCTGTCCAACGATGAAGTCCCGGTGCAGCTGCAAAACGGCACACTGGATGCCGGACTGGTGATGGATCTGGGCGGCTGTGCCACCGGGCTTGCACGCACTGCCCTTTCCCAGCACACCACCGCCGTCATGGTCTCCCGCAGCAGCCCTTTCTGGGAGCGAATCCATATTTCTCCGGCAGAGCTGGACGGGCAGACTCTGCTGGTGCCCGGCTTTGACCCGGATGCCCTTGCGCCGCTGTGGCAGGCACTGCAGGAAAGCGGCGCACACCCACAGCTGGAGCTAGGCAAGCAATTTTATCAGGTGCTTTACCGCACACAGGAGCAGAATTGTGTGTCCCTGAACCGTTTTGAGGAAGCCTATCACAGCCAGATAGCCAACGTCCGGGATGTGATATTGGACGGTTTGCCGCCCATTTGTGCCGGATTCCTCCGTCCCCAAAAACAGCACAACGCCTGTGCGGAGCTACTGTGCCGCTTTTTGCAGGAGAGGTTGAAGTTTTAAAAAAGAGTGACCGCATTTCATAAAACGCGGTGAACGGCTTTCTGCTTTATTGGGTGTTCTATTTATAAGATCATGGGGATTCCGAGAGTTTCATCAAGAGAAAATTATCCCTTGGCTCGTGGGGATTGCTATAATTTTCTTCCTGATAGCACTCATGTTTGACTGGAACTGAAAGCAGTTGAATACGGCCTGAAAGGTCGCATTGTTGTGGCAAACCTGCTAACGAGTGTCAATAGCCTGAACAAATAAATCATCAAAAATTTATTGCCGGGTGCAGTTGAGCATCCGGCAACTTTAATAAGCCGACAGCACAGCTTGTCAGCTGAAAGTCATCGCAATGGTTCATCAGAAACCATCAACAGGCATCAGGAGATGGCTGGGAACGCAGAAATTCAGTAACACGAGCGTAATAGACTCGCAGGAACTTGGCACTTCCTGCGACGGTATAAACGTAATAATGCTTTCCTTCGGAACGCTTTTTGTCCATAAAGCAGTAAACAGCATTTTCTGGGTTTGAGCGTGTTAAAATAATATTCGATACAATAAAAATGGTTCGCCTCAGATGCGGTGAACCTCGTTTAGAAACATGGCGTGACTTGGATTCAAATGCACCAGACTGGAACGGTGGTGCATCAATACCAGCAAAGGCTACCAACGCTTTCTTGTTTTTGAACCGCCGAACATCACCAATTTCGGCCATAAGAGCAGGCCCGGTAATGGGTCCGGCTCCTTCCATCTGCATCACAACCTCGTATTCGGGGAGCATTGTAGCCAACCGCTGCATTTCAAGCTGGGTGCTTTGCTTGGCCTCGCAAACGGCATTCAGGCTTTTACAAGCCTGCGTGATCAGCATCTTCGTACTTTCGCATTTCGGAAGAGTAGCCACGCCCTCCTGTGCAAGCAGATAGATTTTGTGAGCGGTATCTGTACGGAACTTGTAGTTTTTTCGTTTGCACCATCCCCGATAAGATTCCGTGAAAGCCTCCATGGAATATTGACAGACACAATCCTTGTGCCAATAACGTAGAAAGAAGTCCACCCACTTTTCATGCCCATTTGCATTTTTTGTGTTCGGATCAAACGCAATATTTACGCCGGGAAATGTTTGGTCAGCCAGTGCAATCAGACCGTTCCGCAACGCTGTTGCAGTCGCAGTGATTCGCTCATTTGCTCTGGATTGCATTTTAAGAAGTAGCCTGGTTTCTTCTTCATTGTTGAACGGGGGAGTGTATCCCAAAAGGTGAGCGCATAGTTTGCAATTTTAAGAGCATCCGCTCGGTCCGTCTTTAGCTTTCGGATCGTATTATCACTAAAATCGTGGATCAGCATCGCATTGACAACGGAAACAAAAAAGCCCGCTTCCTTCAATGTCAGTGCGATTGGTCTCCAGTACGTACTGGTATGTTCCATTACAATACGGATATCGCCTCCCAGTTTTTTGAGTGTGGATGCCAGCTTTTTCAAGTCACTGTTCGTGTGGTGGACCTCGAAAGGCCGAAGTGCGATTTCGCCTCCGGGTCTCCGTACCGCAACTGTGCTTTTGCTCTTAGACACATCGATACCGACGGCGGTAATAACAGCAGCTTCCATTTTTCTGACCTCCTTTAATGCCGGTTCCGCCTATGCCCATTACCGATTCAGCTTGCTTTGTGACACGAATGTACGGCAACATTTTCATCTGCCGATAACTCAACCTGCATCAATCGAACGCTGCAATGGAGATGGCGGAGAACAGTTTGCGCGTACGAGCGTTCAGCTCAAGCAATGCTTCGTTCTCTCAGCACATCTTCATTGTAGCTTAGGTTTGGGCATCTGTATAGCTCACTGGCTGTGAACTTCTCAGAACCAACACCATTGTAGCAAGCAATGTCTTTGTATATACAAAGACTATTTTGCACTGCAAAATGCTTGTTGGGACTTCTCCCAAACCCTGATGTACCGCTGCTGTAAGCAGCGGGCGGCGCACCCTGGTGGCTGCGCGGCGGGATGCGGTCGGACAATTCTCCACCGGGTTCCATGTGGTGGTGCTGATATACCTTTCTGTGTGGGTAACAGCTGCCCGTTTTTCGCAATGTGACAAAGAAAAAATCCGCCGAGGACCCTCCCCAAAAGAGAGGATCCTCGGCGGATCTCTTTTACCTGCTCGGAGCTATTTTTGACCTATTCTTTTCATCCTTAAAGAACAGCTCCACATTCTTCTGCGCCCGCAGCAGCGGCTGCATCTCCTCACGTGCCTTGCGGTACTCTGGGTAGATGGCTTTCTTCTTTGCCACCAATTCTGCGTATTCCGCATTCAGCTCTTTCACCTTTGGCAGTTTTTTCAGCCCGGCTCCGTCAAAGGCAGCTTTCGCCGCCTTGTGCAGAGTGATCTCCTCCCGATGGGCTTCCAGAAATGCTTTGCTGTACCCGGCTTTCCGATAAGCGGTGTACACCTCACGGGTCTTGGTATAGTTGATGATATGGTTTTTTAGCACGGCAATTTCCGTCAGCCTTGCTTCTGCTGCTTTGATGGAATCGCCCATGGCATGATAGCGGGAAACAGCAGCTTCTGTGCGCTCTTTCAGCTCATCCGCACTGAGGATCTTCTGCTCCTGTAAAAACAGCAGCGTCTTGGACATCTCTTTCAGATTGTGCTTTGCTGCCCACTTTTTGTAGCCCTCGCCTTTGCCTTCTGCCATTTTTGCCTGAATATCTACAAGCAACTGGAAAGGCTGCTCTTTCGGCGGCTGCTTTTGATGCGGACGGTGTTCGGCTTCTCCGGCGATGACCGCTTTGATTTCCTCCTCGCTGTACCCTTCGCCCAGCGTTTTGAAACGGATGAACCGCTTCTGCCGGGGGCCTTTGACAGAGGTGTACTTGCCCCGTTTGATCTCATAGCCCTGCTGCACCAATGCCGAAAGAAAGGCTTCAAAATCCGTGGGGTTTTCCGCAAGGATGGTGTCGATGACCCCGCACAGCCGCTCCCGGTTGCTCTCTTTTGGCGGGTAGGGGATGTGCTTCTGCCGCTCCCGGTAGGGTTTATTCTCGATCACCGAGAGTTGATGTTCCAAACAGATCCGATCGCTGAGACGCTGCACAGCAAAGGAGGAAAGCCAGAAGTTTTTGAACTTTCGGGTTCCATCCAAGGCAGTGGAGTTATAAAGGATATGATTATGGATGTGTGCCCGGTCGGTATGGGTGGCAACGATAAATGCGTATTTGCCTTTCAAAAAACGCTCTGCAAACTCATATCCAATACGATTGGCCTCTTCTGGGGTGACTTCGCCGGGCTTAAAGGACTGCCGTACCTGATAGGCGATCACATCGCTTTTTTGGATGCGTCCAGTAGACCGTTCATACAGACGTTTTGTCAGCATGAATTCTTCATCCACAGTCAAAGGGCTGCACGCATAGCTGCTGACCAGTTCGCCCTGGGCGGTCTTGTCCGGATTTTGGGCGTAGTCGGTGCGGTCTTTCAGGCAGGCTGCCACCGACTTGCCCTTGTTTTTGTGCAGAGGGATCAACCGTGTTGCTGCCACGTCTGCTGCCTCCTTTGTAAATAGGAAAGGCCCTATACCAGTAAAACAGAAAAAGCTGTGTACAGCGCTGAAATGCTGCACACAGCTTTTTTGGTATGATTTTTGGTCGGGGGCTTTCATCCTCAACGGATCTGTACGGCTCGCAGGTGTTCGGGCAGAGAGCCGATCACCAGCTTGCGGGCCTTATCATCGTGGAAAAAGTAGATGCGAAGCAGATTTTCTGGGTCGTTGCCTACCTTGAGATGCCAGTTCAAGGGATACTCGCGGACTTTTTCGGTGCCGGTCATCCGGTATTTGACCTTATATTCACCAGGGGTGAATTCGACTGTCATATCGCCCAGCCTGCTCACATCAAAGGGGCGCTGGTACTTGGCCGAGCAGCGACGATTCATTTCATCCACCGGCAGCTGCTTGAACCGCTGCTCCCAGTAGTCGGTCGCCAAAAAGTCCAGCGCATCGCACAACAAGCCCAGATCTACGCCCCAGGCAGTCTTTTTGGCCAGCAGGGTCTCGGTGCGCTTGTGCATGACCAGCCGGTCAGCAAACTGCTGCTGGGCCCATTCCACCACCTCAGTGTGCTTTTGGGGTTGAGTCAGCTTGCGTCTCAGATAGGCCACCTCACCATCTCGTGCTTGGATCTGGAACCTGCAGTTCTGGCGTTCCAGTTCCATAGCCTGGGCAAGACTGTTCTTTTCCTTTTCCAGCTGCTTTTCGTATTCCCGCAGCCGGTCGATCTGGGTGCGCAGCCCGGTAAGTTCTTCATCTTTTTTGGCGAGTTCTGCCTTGTAGGCAGTATCAAGCTGAGTGAATTTCTGTGTCCACTGGTCAGAGGCTGCCTGGGAGGTCTTTGCCATTTCAGAAGTCTTGAGGAGCAGTTCTTCCCGTGCAGCAGAGAGAAACTGGACCGAGCCGAAGTTCCAGGTTTTACCCCGGGGGTAGTCGTACACGGCGCAGCTCAATAGGCCAATGGTTTTCTCACGCTCTCGGGAGGCGGGGTGATAGGGGAATACTTGCGATCCGCCCCCAAAACAGGCAGGTTCCAACAATACTGCATCGCCGGGTCTGAGTTTGCAGTGGAGCTCTGCTGCAAGGTCTTGTATAAGCGCAGCATCCAGCAGATAGACCCGGCAGCAACCCTTCCGCTTTTCAGCAAAGGCACCGGCGTCGTAGGGAAGGGTAGATGTGGGCGGGGATTTTTCCTGGGAGACGGCGGCGAAGAACAGAGATTCCTGGGTCCGGCCAGGACGAGCCAACTCCGGGAAGGATACGGACGGCAGCCGCAGGTCCAGCACGGTTTGTGGATTTCTGTTTTCAGGTTCGGATAGATGATATGTAAAAATCACGGTGGGCAGCTGATTTTCTGGGGCGATGGTAAGGGTCAGCATCTTCCGGAGCTCTGCCGTGTTTCTGAGAGAGGTGGTTCTGCCATTCAGCGGAAGAATGTGGGTCAACCCAAAGACAGGGCTTTCCATCAGACGCCGCACTACCGCCAGACGATAGACCTCTGCCTGAGCACCGCTGCCCACTGGGTCGGAGATCACGGTTTGAAAACCACATTCCAGGGTCTTACCCTGGATACAGAAGCCGATGTTGGTCTCAATGACCCGCCCCGGCACAGCCTGGCGCTGTTGAGCGGGGTTGCCTGGTTCTGAGCCTAGATCCGGTTCGGTAATTTGCAGGCTCCACACCCCCTGACTGGGCAGGGATACGATGTCCACAACGTATCCCCGATGGATGTGCAGGGAGGGCAGACAGGAATCGTCTGCTTCCTTATATCGTTCGGGTTCCGGCTGAACCAGCTCTTGGGGGATATCCTCTCCGATCCGCTGACGCAGCCACTCCATAACGGTAAGCGCTGCAAAACGAAGCCCCTCCGCAGGGGTGGTTTGTTTATTGGACATGGTGGCGTGAAGCTGGTAGGTGGGGTAGAGGGTGTTTTGTAAAAGACGAACAACACGAGTCTGGGTGGACATGGTATGGGCCTCCTGCATGATGTTACTTCTATTATAACGCATTTTGTGCGTCTTGTCATGGAAAAACGAGGCTTTTCCACTCTGGCATATGGACATATTTCGCTGTTTTACTGCTTTTGAAAACAGACTTGTTAAACCTAGGGGTGCAGCTGCCCTCCCCGGCAGTTATGTACCCTGCAGCCGAAGCTGCAGGGAAATGCTCATAGCTCCGTCAGCCGGGAGAGGATCTGCCGGGCGAGGTCGGTCAGTTCTTCCAGCTGGCAGCGCAAGGCTTCTACGTCTTGGGGATAGAGATAGCCAGTTAGGTGGGCTTCGTGGGTGTATTGGTTCAGGTTATTGCTGCACATCTGTAAAAGATAAGCCATCCTGTGCAGCTCTTTCAGGTCCAAATGCAGGCAGTAGCCATCCAGTGCCATCTTGCGGATATAAGCACTCAAACTGTGGATCCCCATAGTCAGCATCTTTTTATAGATGCGATTCTTTTCTGTTTTGCTTAGTCGAAGAATGATCGTTTCATCTCGATTTTCTTTCACCGGACATCTCCTTCCCTATTTTGAGAAGTTTTGAACGGCTTTACAGGCGCTGCCTTATCGATTCTTTCCAGGGCAGACCGAACCGAAGGGCGGGGGAGGTCTTCCGCCTGTTCCGGCTCGGGGCGGTGGTCCTCCATATCCAGCTGCGCGTTCAGCTCCGCCAGCCGCGCAGATTTCTGCGCCAGTTCTTCCTCCTGCGGAAAGGGCTTTTCGACCTCTGCTTGCGCTGCCTGCTGCTGCGCTTTCAGGTTGTCAAGCTCGTTCTCGGCGTGGGCGATGCGGTCTGCAAAGGCGTTCAGGGCATTGTCCAGCCGGGTGATGCTGCCGTGGGGATCGGTGCCCAGCGATACCGGGTAGGGCAGTCGGCCTTTTAATACCGCCTGGTACTCGCTGCGGAAGGGCTCGAACCGCAGGGAGAGTGCAAATCCTCGGTAGCTGCCCACCAACTGTTCCTCGGTGTTCGACAGTTCCGTGCAGGCCAGGAGCAGCCGTTCACCAGCCGACTTTTTCTCGTCGTAGGTCATGCCCTTGAGGGTCATGCCGCAGAATGTCTCTTGGCCCTGCGGATGTGCCGCAGCAAGTGCGGCATCCGATTTCAAGGCGGTGATCGTTGCAGTCTGCTCCTGGATCTCTGCCGGGAATTTGGTCAGCAGCTTGTCTTGCAGCCGGAATTTCTGGCTCTGGTGGTCGGCTTTCAGCACCCGGAGTTTTGCCACCTGCACGTCCAGGTCCATCTTTTCTTTGATGAGCGGATTGCCAGCACACAGCGCCTTGATCTCCGCATAGGAGAGAGCCTGCTCGTCCACATCCTCACAGGAGCGCACCGGGCTTTTGCTGGTCATGATCTGGGAGATAAACTTTTGCTTGTTCTCCAAGGTTTGCCAGAGGTAGGCGTCAAATGTCCCTTCGGTGACGTAATTGAATACCTTGACCTCTTTATTCCTATTGCCCTGCCGGATGATGCGTCCATTGCGCTGGGTCATGTCGCTGGGCTTCCATCCCACATCCAAGTGATGCACCGCCACCAGCCGATCCTGCACGTTGGTGCCCGCACCCATCTTCTGGGTGCTGCCCAGCAGGATGCGTACATCCCCGGAGCGCACCTTGGAAAAGAGCGCCGCCTTTTTTGCTTCGGTATCAGCGTTGTGGATAAACTCGATCTCGTTTTCCGGCACTCCAGCGGCCAGCAGCTTTGCCTTGATGTCCTCGTACACGTTGAAGCTGCCGTCGTTTTTTGGGGTGGAGAGGTCGCAGAATAAAAGCTGAGTCAGCTTCTGGTCTTTGCCCTCCTCCCAGATCTGCAACACGTTCCGCACACAGGCGTTCAGCTTGCTGCTCGGGTCGTCCGGCAGCAGGGGATTCATCAGGCGCACGTCCAGCCCGATCTTCCGACCGTCGTTTGTGATGCACAACATATTGTCCTCGGATGCATCCACGATGCCGGAATGCACCCTGGCGGCACGCTCGCTCAGGTTCTGCACCATCTCTTTTTGGAGTTCGGAGGGCTTTGCCACCACCGTCTCGAACGTTGCCTCCGGCACCGGAAGATGGAGCTGGTCGCTCGTTTTGATGTCGGCTACCTCCTTGAACATATTCATGAGTTCCGGCAGATTGAAAAATTTGGCGAAGCGGGTCCTTGCCCGGTAGCCGGTGCCCTCCGGTGCAAGCTCAATGGCGGTGGTGGTCTCGCCAAAGGTGGAGGCCCAGCAGTCAAAGTGGGTCAGCTGCTTTTGCTGCAAGGTGCTGTACTGGAGGTAGCGCATGACCGTGTACAGCTCGGTCATGGAATTGCTGACGGGGGTGCCCGTGGCAAACACCACGCCCCGCCCGCCAGTCAGCTCATCCATATACCGGCACTTGCCAAACATATCGCTGGATTTCTGCGCCTCGCTGGTGGAAAGCCCCGCCACGTTCCTCATCTTTGTGTACAAAAAGAGGTTCTTAAAATTGTGACTTTCGTCCACAAACAGCCGGTCTACCCCCAGCTGCTCAAAGGTGATCACATCGTCCTTGCGGTCGGCGGCCCGGAGCTTTTCCAGCTTGGACTCCAGGTTTTTGCGTGTCTTTTCCATCTGTTTTACGGTAAAGCGCTCCCCATTGGAGTATTTCAGCTCTGCAATGGCGTTCTGAACCTCCTGGATCTGCTCCTGGATTATGCGCTCCTGCCGCTCAAAGGACAGCGGGATGCGCTCAAACTGGCTGTGACCGATAATGACGGCATCGTAGTCGCCGGTGGCGATGCGGGCACAGAATTTTTTGCGGTTGGCAGTCTCAAAGTCCTTGCGCTGTGCCACCAAAAGTTTTGCATTGGGGTAGAGGTTCAGGAACTCCGAAGCCCACTGCTCTGTCAAATGGTTGGGCACCACAAAGAGGGATTTCTGGCACAGCCCCAGCCGTTTTGCTTCCATGGCAGATGCCGCCATTTCGTAGGTCTTGCCCGCACCAACTTCGTGTGCAAGCAGCGTATTACCGCCATAAAGCACATGAGCGATGGCGTTGCGCTGGTGCTCCCGGAGGGTGATCTCCGGGTTCATGCCCACAAAGTGGAGGTGTTCGCCGTTGTACTCTCGGGGCCGGGTAGAATTGAACAGCTCGTTATACTGCTTCACCAGCGCAATGCGCCGCTGAGGGTCTTGCCAGACCCAGTTGGCAAAAGCGTCCTTGATGGCCTGCTGTTTCTGCTGTGCTAAGGTGGTCTCCCGCTTGTTCAGCACCCGTTTTGGTTTGCCCTCGGCATCCTCGATGGTGTCATAGATTCGGATGTCCTTCAGGTTGAGGGTCTCTTCCAGGATTTTGTAGGCGTTGGCCCGGCCGGTGCCGTAGGTCTCGCAGGAGGTGATATCTCCCTTGCCCAAGGAGGTCTTGCCCTCGATGCGCCATTCCGCTGTGTGAGGGGAGAACTTGACGGCGATGGAGCGGCGCATATAGTAGGGCACCCGAAAGGTTTCCTCCATGAACTTCTGGACGATGTCGGGGGAAAGCCAGGTGGCCCCCAGCCGCACATCGATCTCGGAGGCTTCCAAATCCTTGGGCTGGGCCTTTTCCAGCGCCACCACATTAACGGCAAACTCTGGGTTCGTCTCGGCGGCAAGCTGTGCTGTCCGCAGCTTTGTCCGCACATTGCCAGAGAGGTATTCATCCGCCGTCTGCCAGCCTGCTTCCGGGTCGGTGGGGTCGGCGGCAGGGTCCTTGAAGATCACGCCGGAAAGATCCGTGGTAATATGCCCGTATTCACCTGGGGTCCCCAGCAGCTGCGCCATATAGGGCAGGTCCACCTTGCCATGTTCCCCGATGGACACCGCCAGCGCTTCGCTGGGGGTATCCACACGGGTGACGGTGTGTTCCGGGCGGATGGTGCGTTTCGTGAACATTGCCGCCTTGCTCTTGAGCTGCCCCTGCTCGTCCAGATTTTCCAGCGAACAGAGCAGATAATACGAGGAATCCTGCTCAAACAGCCGCCCGTTTTTGCGGTCATTCAGCAGACCGTACTTTGCGGCAAAGGTGTCGTAGGCAGCGTTCAAACGCTCCTGCGTTGCCTGGATATCCTCATCCGGAAAGTCGTTCAGCTGCTGGTCGATCAGTTCGTGGACGATCTGCCGCAGCTCCACCATGCCCTTGACCCGCTCTTGGGCGGTATCGGACAGCACCACCTGGGTCATCACGGAATTTTCCCGGTAGTACACCTCGCCATCCACTACCGTGTAGGAGAAGTTTTTGACATCTGGGTCGGCAGGCAGGGTGTGCCGGACGGCTTCTTCCTCGGCAATATCGGGAGTGTCTACCTCGGCTGCGGTGTACTGCCCCTCGATATGCTGCACCGCTTGTGCAAGCTGGTCTGCCAGCACTGCCCCCTCGATAGGCACGACCGTCAGTTCTTCTCGTCCGTACTGTGTGCTTTCAGCAGTGAACTGGCCCAGCACCATCTCCGGGTGGTCCACAAAATACTGGTTGATGGCAAAGCCGTCTTCCGTCCGGCCAAGCTGCACCCATGCAGGTTCGATATCGGCCGGACGGTCCCGCTTCTGCAAAAAGATAATGTCCGAAACCACTTCAGTCCCGGCGTTTGCCTTGAAGGCATTGTTAGGCAGACGGATCGCGCCCAGCAGATCGGCCCGTTCCGCGATATGCTTGCGGGCCGTGCTGTCCTTGCTGTCCAGGGTGTAGCGGCTGGTGACAAAGGCCACGATGCCGCCCGGCCGCACCTGGTCGATGGCTTTTGCAAAGAAATAGTTGTGGATGGAAAATCCCAGCTTGTTGTACGCCTTGTCGTTGACCTTGTAGTTTCCAAAGGGCACATTGCCCACGGCCAGGTCGTAAAAATCCCTGCGGTCGCTGGTCTCAAAGCCAGCAACCGTAATGTCGGCCTGCGGGTACAGTTTTTGTGCAATGCGCCCGGTGATGCTGTCCAGCTCCACACCATACAGGCGGCTGGACCGCATCCCCTCCGGCAGCATTCCGAAGAAGTTGCCCACCCCCATGCTCGGCTCCAGGATGTTGCCGCTGCGAAACCCCATGTGCTCCAATGCATCGTAGATACTACGGATAACGGTGGGGCTGGTGTAATGGGCATTCAGGGTGCTGGCACGGGCAGCGGCATATTCATCCTCTGAAAGCAGTCCTTTCAGCTCGGCGTACTCCGTGGCCCAGTTGTCCTTGTCCGGGTCAAAGACATCCGGCAGACCGCCCCAGCCGACATACTGCGACAGCACCTGCTGTTCCTCGGCAGTGGCGGCATGGTGCTCCTGTTCCAGCTGGAACAGGGTGCGGATGGCCTCCACGTTCCGGGCATATTTCTGCTTTGCGCCGCCCTCGCCCAAATGCTCGTCCGTGATACGGAAGTTCCCGGCAGGTTCAGGGACACTCTCCGTGTTCAGGGCTTCATCCAAGGAAGCGGCATCCGGGAAGGTCTGTACCTTTCCATCGATCACAACAGAGACGGGCAGCTCGTCCAGTTCTTCATCCGACAGCTCCGGCTCGTCCGGCTCCTCCTGCCGCAGTGCATCCTCGAACTGCGGTTTGTTGATGACTTCATTGTCCCAAGAATGACCGTGCGCACTGGTGTCGATGCGCACATCGGTTTCGCCAACATAGCCGATAGTGCCCTCGATCGTTCTGGTAGGCAGGTCTACTACAACTTCGTCCCCAACCTTATAGATGGTTGCTTCCTGCGCTGCTGTACGCTGTTCTCTTTCCTCATCGGTCAGATATCGCCCGGACTGGATCATCAGGTCGATATACTGTTCGATCGCAGCCCATTTCAGCTTGAACGGCTCCCGGGCACTATGCAGAGAAAATTCCATCCCGGAACTGTTGTAGGTGATAAAACCGCTCCGGCCATCCAGATAGGAGTGGCTGTGCCCGCCGATGCCGTATTCCTTTGCCAGAGCTTTGGCACGAAGGTTTCTATCCGGCTGGGTCTGGAACAACTCCATAATGCGCTGCTTTCCCTGCGCAAAGCCAGAGCCGGAGGTGCGCAGTTCGTGCTCGATCTCAGCCTGTGGCAAAACAAAAGCGGAGAGCGTTTTGTCGCTCTCCGCTTGGCCTATATTCTCGATCTGCTGGGCTTCGGTGGGGAGGCCCGCATCCAGGAAACTTAGCTGTGGATCAGTTCCGTCAGGATCATTTCTTCCACCTGTGCTTTCAGACTGTTCATGTGCTGTACCCAGCCCATCTGCTGGCTCTCCTTGTCCGGGGCGGGGTTCTGTTTCAACAGGGAGTTTATCAGCTGCTGCATCCGGCTCTGGGCTGTCTGCTCCAACTCCAACAGATGCGGGTACAGGCTCCCGTTCAGCAGCATCGTGTGGTACAGTACCGGGCGATGCTCCATCAGATAGGCCCGGCGCATCCTGCCGTACTTGCCCAGCGGTTTTGACGGCTGGTGCAGGGTCAGGTTCGGGAGCTGATAGTCCCCGATGGTCGAGTAGCTCGTGCTCGTGGTGTTCATAGTGGCTCCTTTCAAGATTCTGGCGGCGGGTGTGGGTCTTGACGGTGCGCTCGATCTGCCGCAGCACCTCCCGGCTCATGTCGCTGACCGCCGCACCCAGCGCAAAGACGGCATCCGGGGTGGAAAAGTCGCAGACAGCGTGGAAATCCGCCTGGTCAAACCAACCTGTGGGCTGGCAGCCGCAGCGTTCCAGCAGCGTATAGGTGACGCTGATGGCGGCGGCGGACTTGAACTGCATCTCCACCCCGGTTTCATCATACTCCATCAGCAGAGAACCGTCCAGGATGGCACGGATGTCCTGCCCGTTGTTGTCCCAGTAGCTGTCCACCAACCGGCCGGAAAGGCTGGCCAGCAGCTGGGGAAAGGCGCTTTCGGGCAGGTCATACTGTCGGGCAAGCATCTCGGTCACAGCGGGGAGCAGCGGCTCGGTCACCTGCCACAGCTCCGGCTCACGGGAGTTGCGCCTCACCCCGGTGTCGGATACATCAAAGACGTAGCGCAGCCGGGGGAAACCGCTGCTTTCGTCCAGCAGGGCGATGCCCTTGGCCCCCCGGCGCACATAGCGGTTCATCCGGTCGTTCCAGATGTCATAGGCGGCGCAGGCGGTGGCATCCGGCCGCTGGGCGTAGATCATCAGCTGGTCCGCAAAGGGGTACTTGTACAGCCGGGATGCGGTGGTCAAAAACTCGGTCCAGGCTTCCCAGTGCCGGGTCAGTCCGCTGGCCGTGCGCTGGGCCAGGGCGTAATATTCTTCGGTTTTGCTTGGCAAGGGCGGGCCTCCTTAGATAAAGTCCGGGTACAGTTCCAGTGCCTCAAACTCCGCATCGGTCATCCCGGCCAGCTTGTCCAGGGTGCTGTCGGTCAAGTCCCGCAGCTCCATCTCCGACAGAGTAAGGTAGGTGCGCATCTCGGTCAGGCTCTCCATCAGCCGCTCCCGGCTGCCGGTGTTGTAAAGGGCCATCAGTTTCAGTTCTTCGTATTCAAAGTTCAGGCTCATTTTTTGTTTTCCTCCCTTGTGTGGGTGTGGGTTTTGCTGTCGTATTTGCCAGCCCCGCCAGCTTTTCCAGTGTCGAAGGGGCTTGGTCCAGCCCCAGTTCTTCGGCATCGGCGGCTCTGTCCATGACGAGATCATAATCCTGTAACCGCCGCCGCCCCTTTTCCATGTGGTGTGCTTCCAGGATCTGTTCACGGGCTTCCTGAATGGTCAGCTCCGGCGCATCCAGCTGACCGCCGTCCATTGCAGAAAAATCACTGTGGTAGAGGGTGTAGTCCCAGCCATCCTCACAACTTTGGATTGCAAGATAACCCTTGCCGCCCAGTTCCCATGCGCCCTGTTCGTCCTGTGTTTGAATTTCTGGATAGAAGTCTGCATGGTTTTTTTCCATGACCTCTGCAAACTGGCAGATGTGATACACATTGCCCAGGCCGCCCAGATCAAAGTGGTATTCGTCCAGGTGCTCCACCCGTGCCGTATAGCTGCGGCCATCCGGGTGATCTACCTGGATCACGCCGCCATCCGGGATGCGGTGGAGGTCGTCGTAGTGGCTGTTGATAAGCCGAACATCGGGCGGAATGGTTTCCGGTTCCCAGATGCGCCGTCTGCGGACGCCGGAAGCCGGAATATTCTCAAGCACAGCTAGGCTTTCTTCCTGGATGACCTTGCGGGGATCATCGGACAGTGCAAAGAGATACCAGTTCCGGGCAGCGGGGATCGCATTTCGTCCATCCGGCGGCAGGTTCTTTTTGGAGATCTGACCGTTTTCCAGCGGTTCTCCTGTCACCTTGTTGTAGGTGGCAAAGCCGACCCCTGCGCCGTTTTCTTGCAGATGCAGATACGTTTCACCGTTCAGCAGGTAGACCGCTTCATTTTTTTGCTCCATCAGCAGCCCTCCTCAAATTCCAGAGTAAACTTGCTGCGGCCATCGCACTTGGTAGACAGCAGCACCGTGGCGTTATAGGTTTTGCCCTTGGCACTGCCGCAGTCTTTCAGCCGCACCCGGCCATTCCGCAGCAGCTTGTCCGCCGCATGAGAATCCAGCCGCTTGCCCAGACGTTTGAAGAATGTGTTGTCCTTCCACAGCACAAAACGGCACTCGTGGTTCTCACAGAACCAGCCCTTTTCCCGCTCGACCACATTCGCACCACAGTTTGGGCAGACACCCATCACTTTGTTTTTCATAAGCGAACTCGCTCCTTTCACGGCCTCGGTGGTGTGTTTCGGCGGTGAGGTCTCTCCCGCCGTCAGTTCTGTATTCATGATAAGACCATAATCAGCCCTCCCTCTATAAATGGCATCGGCTTGTAAAAAAGACAGGGGTGTAGTACTATGTCTATGTAAACTTACAAATCAAAGATGAGACCGCATTGGAAAAACGGATGCAAGACAATGCAAAGGGAGGCAACTATGTGCGGAGTTATGGAACAAATGCGGGATGAAACCGCACATGAAACGGCGATTAAAATTGCCTTGACAATGTTGGCAGATGGTTTGCCTTATGAACAAGTAGCAAAGTATGCTGGCCTTTCTATTGAGGAAGTCCGTGCATTGGACGAAAAGAAGCCTGCCTAATATGTACGGCGGCAAACGCCGCCTGGAAGGTCAGAAGTCCTCCCGGTCCTCCGTCTCCTCCTCCAAAGGGATCTCAAAATCGCCCTTGTCCTCGGTGTAATCCGCATCGGGGTCAAGGGCTTCTTTTTCGGCCTGCTGCCGGGCTTTCTGCTGGGTGTAGAGGTAAAAGCCGCCGCCGCAGGCCAGGCCGATCACAGCCAGAATACCCAGAAAGGCAGCGGCGAACGTCGGGAGCGGGTTCTCCTTCGGTTTGTCCGCTTTGGCGGCTTCCTCAGCGGCCTTGCGGGCGTCTTCCTCGGCTTTCAGCCGGTCCCGCTCGGCCTGGGCGGCAGCTTCTTTTTCGGCGTTGTAGGCGCTGGCCTGTTCTTCCTCCATCAGGGCCAGCAGGTCGGCTTCATCCACCAGGTTCATGAAATGCACGGTCTGCGCCCCTTTGCTGTTCCGGTCGATCACCAGGTAAAAGGTTGCCCCCGACTTGCTGACAAGGGTGATGAACTGCTGGCCGCTGCCGTCCGAATAGCGGGTGTGGTAGTCGTCCACCAGGGTCAGGTTGCCCTCCGGGGTCAGAGGTCCGGTCTCTTCCTCCAAAACCATCACCGGGAGTTCGGTTTCCTCGGGCTGGGGGATACTCTCGCCCCCATAAGCAAAGGCGGGGAATGCCATGCCGATGCACAGCACGGATGATACCAACAGTGCGCCAAATCTCTTAAACTTCATCTGCATCCTCCATCTTAAATGTGGCCCCCACAGCGGCCAGTGCAGCCGGGGAGGGGGTGGAGTTTGCCGACTGCCGCAGCAGGGCGGCCAGCTGCTCCGGGGTGAGGTTGGCGCTGCGCACCATCTCGCTGACCTCCACCTTTTCGGCCTCTGCGATGCGGCGTTCCAGCAGCTCGATGCGGTTGTTCAGCTGGATGCGCCGGTCCTTTGCTTTGGCCAGGTCGGCCCGCAGCTTCTCGAGTTTTTCGCTCATGAGATCCCTCCGTTTCATTTTGAAAGCCGTCCAAACCCGGCCAGATGCTTCTGCCAGTAGGACGAGTGGATGTTTGCGTACTTGATGGGGTCTCCGGCGCTGAGCATCATGCCATTGCCGAGGTAGATCCCTACATGGCTTTTCCCGGGGGTATCATAGGTCCCTTCAAAGAAAACCAGGTCACCGGGCTTTGCCTCCGCTTCGCGGATAGGCTGGCTTTTCTGCCATAGCCCTTCGGCGGTGGTGCGTCCCACGTTGTAGCCGTTCTGGTTGTAGACCCAGCAGACATAGCCGGAACAATCGAACCCGGTCTCCGGGGTGGAGCCGCCCCAGACATAGGGGGTGCCCACATACTTTTGGGCTTCCTTGTAGATGGCGGCAAATTCGCTGTCGGTCAGGGCTTCTGCCGGCACCTGGTAGTCGATGCCCGCTTCCCCAGAGCCGTCCGAACCACCCGGCGGCAACCCGCCATTGAACAGGTAGGGCCTGCCGCCCAAGGTGTCCTGAAAGATCTTGTAGCGCTTCCATTGGTCCTCGTTCAGCTCGCCCCGGATGACCGTTTCCAGCCCCTTGTTTTCCAGCTTTGTGTGGAAGATGCGGTACTCGTAGGGGATCTGCACCGGGTAGGGGATCAGAGTGATGGGGTCCACCATCCAGATGGTCTTGTACCGGATCTGCACCTCCACCCATGTGGTCCGCTTGTACTGCTTTTTGAAAACCTCCTGCAGCTTTGCCTGTACTTCCGACCGGGTATAATCGTCATACAGGGTGGTCAAAAAAGAGGTCAGCTGCCAGGGGTCGTGCTGGATGGGGTCCAGATGGTACTGGTATTCGTGGTATCCGGGGTTGTCCAGGGGCGTGCGGGCGATCTTCTGCTGCAATTTCCGTTCCAGCTCTTTGTAGTCCTGCTCTGCGCCCCGGATGTCCTCGTCCTCGGCGGTGTAGAACACCTGCCCGGATACCTGGGTCCCGCCGGAAAAAAGCACCCCGCAGGAGGAAAAGCCGGATAACAGCAAAAGCAGCAATACCGCCAGCACCCCCAGGGCTATAAACAGGTGGGCGTTGCTTTTTATCAGGGCGGTACTCCCTTGCGCAGCGCTGGCCGTTAGAGTTTTGACCTTCTCCGCCACTCCGGCGGACTGCACGGCCCTGGCCGTCTGTTTCCCGGCTTGGGCGGCGGCTTGTGCCCGGTGCTGGTTCCTCCTGCGCTGTTTTGTCCGGGAGAGGGGATGGGAGCCGGTGTCGTGCTGCGGTGGTTCTGCCCCTGCGTTCCTTTCCGGACGTTGCACGGGCTTTTGCAGTTTCTTCTGCTTTTTCAGCTTTTGCGCATAGCGGCTTTTGCCAAGAGCGGGGAGACGCTCGGCCGTTTTGCTCCCTTCGTTCAGCGCCTGTACCCCGACATTGTCCTCCTCGTATCGGTCCGCCTCTCGATGGACGGCAGCCTGGGCCAGGGCGGCGGCGTACATCTCCCGCTTCTGCGCCTTGCTCAGATGCTGCGATTCCTCCACGGTAAGGTCGGCTTTGCCGAACCGCAGATGCTGCGCTTTTTCGGCGGCTTTGTCTGCGTCCAGTTTCAGCTTTTTCTTTTTGGGGACTGCCTGTTCTGCCATGGACTTTTTCGGCGGGGAACGGGTCTTGCTGCGGGGCGTTTCCTCTTTGAATTTCAGCTTCGGGTCACTCATTTCTGACCGCCTTCCGATACTTCACCCAGCTTCGTGGTCATGATGCGGTAGAGTTCCAGCTCCTGGGGGAAGCGGTCCACAAAGGGCAGGATCACATTCCCGAAAAACAAAAGCCCCTCGCCCTCGCCGGAGTGGGTGACGTAGGAGAGCTGGTGGGGTGAGATGTTCAGCTGCTTTGCAAGGATCTGCCGGTCTCCGGCGGCCTGGTTCAGCATATACACGAAGTCGGAGTTCTCAAAGATGTTCTCCACCTCCCGGGAGGAAAGCAGGTCTTTCACGTTCTGGGTCAACCCGGTAGGGATGCCGCCCCACTTGCGGAACCGCTTCCAGATCTCCACCGAGTAAGCGGCGGTCTGCTCCTCCTTCAGAAGCAGGTGGAATTCGTCCACATAATATCGGGTGGAACGGCCTGCACTGCGGTTGGCCGTTACCCGGCCCCAGACCTGGTCCTGCACCACCAGCATCCCGATCTTTTTCATCTGCTTGCCCAGCTCCTTGATGTCGTAGCAGACGATGCGGTTGTTCACATCCACGTTGGTGCGGTGGTTGAACAGGTTCAGACTGCCCTTGACGTAGATCTCCAGGGCGGTGGCAACGTGATGGGCCTCTTTTTCTTCCTGCTGGAGCAGGGCCTCATACAAGTCCTCCAACAGGGGCATATTTTCCGGGCGGGGGTCTGCAAAATAGCGGCGGTAGATCAGATGCACACAGCGGTCGATGACCGTCTTTTCTACGGGCAGCAAGCCCTCCTTGCCGCCCACCACCAGCTCACACAGAGAGAGGATGAAGTCGGCTTTCAGAGCCAGGGGATTCTCTTCCTCGCTGTAATTGCTGTTGATGTCCATCGGGTTTATGAACTGGGTGCTGTTGGGGCTGATCTTGATGACCTGGCCTTTCAGCCGCTGCACCAGCGGCGCATACTCGGCCTCAGGGTCGCAGATGATGATATCATCCTCTGTTACAAGAAAGGCGTTGGTGATCTCCCGTTTTGCGCTGAAAGATTTGCCGGAACCAGGGGTGCCGAGGATCAGCCCGTTGGGGTTTTTCAGTTTCTTCCGGTCCACCATGATCAGGTTTTGGGAGAGGGAATTCAGACCATAGTACAGGCTTTCTTTTCCGGACTGGTACAGCTCCTGGGTGGTAAAGGGGATAAAGATCGCCGTGCTGCTGGTGGTCAGACCACGCTGGATCTCGATCTGGTTGTCTGCCAGCGGCAGGCTGGACATCAGACCCTGTTCCTGTTGGTAGTCCAGCCGGCAGAGGCTGCAGTTGTGCTTCTGGGCAATGGAGCTGGCCTGGAACACATTGTTCTCCAGCTCCTGTTCGGTGCGTCCGGTGTTCAGTACCAGAAAGGTGACCAGGAACATCCGCTCGTTCTGGCTCTGCAACTCCTTCAAAAGGGCCTTTGCGTCTCGGCCATAGGTGGCAAGGTCTGAGGGGAGGATGTCCATGTCGTACCCGGCCCGGATGGCCTTTTTCTGCTCCTCGATCTTGCTGCGGTCCAGTTCCGTGATCGTGCGCTTGACCGTCTTGATGGCTTTGTTCTGGTCCACCGACTGGATGTGCATGGTGACGATCTGGCTGGAATCCATGTCCAGAAGATCCTTCAGCAGCTGGTCGCTCAGGTCGGATGCCGTGATGGACAAAAAGCTGGCCGCACCAAAGATGCCCCCCATCTGAAAGGTGCGGCTGGTCTTGAAGGCAAAGGCCGTGGGCGCAATGGCATCCTTTACGGTCAGGCCGCTGGGGGCAAGGTCTTTCCAGTCAAAGCAGAACCGGCTGGGGCCGTCCATGTGGAACATATCGTGCATCAGCTTGAGCCGCTGTGCGCCATTCAGGGGCTGAGCCAGCACACCCAGACGGTGGAAGTTGTTGAGCAGGTCGTTCTGGATATGCTCCAGCCGGGGCTTTACCTGGCGCATACTGTCCCCGTGGATGCCAAAGGTGAGGAATTTGGTCTTGGTCAAACCATTGTTGCCCTTGGCCAGCTGCTGGCGCAGCATCTGGCTGTACTCAGCCCGGACATCGTCAAAGCCGTCCCGCTGAAAGGGGATGCAGATGCTCCGCTCAAAGCTTTCGGTGTCGGTGGACAGATCCATGAAGGACAGCTCAAAGCGGATGCTGCTGTCAAAGAAATTCAAAAAGCTGCACCATTCCTCAAAGATAGCGGTCTTGTCCTCCTGCTGGGCCAGCTGATAGTTGATGTCCTGGAACTGGATGGTGCGGGTATAGTATCCGGAGCGGACCCGGCAGGTGCCGTCCTCAAACATCCGCTGGAACGGGATGGACTGCTGCGCCGTGCGGGGGACAGCCGGTTTTACTTTTTTCCTGCGTGTCGGCGCAGACGGCGGTTCGATGTTCTTATCGCTCTTTTTCCGAAACAGGATCAAGGGCCACGCCTCCTTTCATGAGCAGCGCATAGGCGTTGTTGGTCCGGTAGGGCCGGATCTTCGGGCGAAAAAACTGCGCCCGGAAATAGTGGGCCAGCAGCTTTTCCAGCGGCTGGCCGTTTTGCTCGTATAAGGCCAGGAAGAACAGCGGCAGCATCACCGCCATCATGCCCAGGGTGGCGGCGGTGTTGCCGCCATAAAACCGGAGCAAATAAAAAAGCGGCACTCCGATGAGCACCGCTGCGCCAAAGCAGACAAGCTGCCGTTTGGTCAGGTTGAAGAATACTTTGGACTTGACCCGGGTCAGGTCCCGGGGAACCGAGATATAGGCGGCCAAAGGATCGCCCTCCTTTCAATGTGCGTTCAGAATGCTGCGGGCCACAGCACTGGTCTTGAACAGGGTGAAGCACAGCAGCACCGTGTACCCCACGATGCTCCAGATGGAGCCGATGGCATCCCCGGAGATCGCTACATTCTGGATCAGCACCGCATAGATGGCTACACAGATCAGGATCAGAAACCCCTGAAGCCCCAGGGCCAGCAGGCTGCGCAGATAGTTCTGGCCGATCTGGCTTTGCTCCCGGCTGCCAAAGGTGGACATGGGCACCGGCGCCAGACTGACGGCCATATAGATCTCCACCATTCTGCCGTATACGATGACGAAGATCACGATGGACAGGATGCGCATGGTGATGCCGATGAAGAAGCTCTGCAAAAACAGGCCGAACAGCGGTCCGACCTCCATGTTCATCATACTGGCTTCCAGCATCGAGAGACCCACGTCGTTTACATGGGTGTTGCCTGCAATGATGCCGCTGGACTCTGCAACGATGTGCTGTGCCAGGTCGAACACGGCCATTACGATGTCAAAGGTGTTGCTGACCAGCCAGACCGATGCAGCGGTCTTGAAGATCCAGCGCATGATCAGGGCAGGCTCAAACTGCGCCAGATTGTTGTGCTCGGTGATCATCTGCACCAGTTCATAGCAGGCCACCAGGGTCAAAAACACCCCGGCAATGGGCAGGATGACATTGTTGGACAGCGCTTCGATCATCGCAAAGACCCGAGGCTCAAAACTGGAGGGCCGGGTCCCGACCTGCTGGGCGATGTCCCCGACCTGCTGATTGACGGCGTCAAACAGGCCGGAGAGGTTGTTCATGATCCCAGCGGTCAGGATGCCCTTGATCCACTCTGCGATCGCTTTGAGTACGGTTTCCAAAGGGTGACACCTCCCCTCAGAAGAAATGGTTGAGCAGGGTTTTCAGCAGGTTGAGTACAAAAATGATGTGGGTGAGAAGTTCCATGGTTTGACCTTCCTTTCTTTGAAGAGGGGGAGCAAAATAAACGCCCCCCATAACAAGGGGAGCGGTATGGAATGAAGGACCTCATTTTCATCTATCATTTTTTGCAATTTTGATTGATGAATGATAGATGAAATGATATGATTAAAGAAAGAATACAGGGAGGATGAATCTATGCGAAACAAGAAACCGCCCTTTGAGATTACAGAAGCTGCGCTGTCCGATGTTATGGCAATTGGCGAACTGGTAGGAAAAATCGGCTCTACACCGCAGCTTTCTTCCAGCCCCATCCTTCGCCGAGAAAATCGAATCCTTTCTGCGGAAAAATTCCTATATTCAAAATGCAGATATCCAACAGCTATTGGATGTTTCCCCCGCAACCGCAAGCCGGCTTCTTGCCGCATTGACGAAAGAGGGGAAACTGATGCAAATCCGAAATGGACGCTATTGGACTTATAAACTGCCTGATTATCGCAAGTCAAGAAATTAGTGCAACATTCAAACGGCATATTTGCGATATGCAATGCAACGCTGCTGCTGTTGCGTTAAAAAGTTGAATTGCTATAAATATGTAAGGGCGGCAAACGCCGCCCATAGTCTTTAGCCGAACAGGCCGCTCAGCAGGGGGATCAGGGTGACGCCCACCAGTGCAACGCCGCCGCCTGCCATGAGCTGCTTCATACCCTGGCTTTTGGAGCCGGGGTTGTCGTTGCCATAGCCTTCCAGAAGATTGATGGCACCCCAAACACCCAGGCCCGCACCCAGGGCCACAACCAGGGTCTGAAGAACTTCGATCGCAGAGTTGAAGAATTCCATAGTCGTTTCCTCCTGAATTGAAAAGAACTTGTGACCGGTCGGTACACACCTGAAATCTTGTTGTCGTGTGCTGCATAGCCGCAGCGGGGTTGATCTGCTGGTGTGCCTGGGGTCTGGGGAATAAAAAAATCCTCCCAAGGGTGGGAGGATCAGCAGCAGAACTTCACTTCCACTTGGGTGGAATGGATCGCTGCCTATGATACTCTCTTAATAAAATTGAGGATGCAGAGTTATGAAAAATTTGATTCAAAAATCATGGACGAAATGCATTTTTGGGGCTGTTATACTGATTGGTTTCATGGCCGCATTTTTTTCTTATAGTCGGGTGAACATTTCTCCTGAAATCGCACAAAGCAATTCTGCTACCGTGCTGATTACAACCTTTCGTGGCATGTCGCAGACTCAAACTTTATCTTTTAACTTTAAGCTGGACGATCCATCCTATATCGAACTTTCGGAGGCATTGTTGTCTTCAAAATATCGTAAATGCTTGGATCAAAATTTGAAATCTCACGATCTTTCCAATCAAAGTGAGAGGACTTGCATTGATATCCGATTCTATTCAGAGGAAGATGTCCAGGTTTTTATGGAAATTTGGTCAGATGGCGTAATGCTGATTGATGAAGAATATGTTGATATTTGGTTCTCGGGGATAAGCACAAAAGACTTTTACCACCAAGTTCTTGATTTACTGAGTTCCTAAGCCCGCTTTGTGTCGATCAGCAAAAAATGCTGACCGAATATGTATGCTCCCCCTTGGTTGGGGGAGCATTTTTATTCTTCAGCCGCCTCTACTACATCGTAGATGTCCGAAGATTTGAGTTTCAGGCGGTGATCGAGAAACTTCTCGATGTTAAACGTATTCTTCTTATCATAGTCGCCGGTCAGTTTATAGTTCGGGTGCTGGGTCAGGTCGTACTTGTCGCTCAAAAACGGCCGCACCCCCCGCAGCTGTAAGATGCATTTGCCGCCGTCCAGTACTGCCAGCTCGTCCCGGCTCATGAGTTCGTGCCCCAGCTTTTGATAGGTGGTGCCATAGCTGGGACTGTTGCCGCGGGTGTCGGAGGTGTTGTACTGGTCAATGGTCTCCTTGCCCAGCATCTCCGACAACTCTTTCAGGGTGGAAGGCTCTGACCCGCCCAGGAAGATCTGGCTGTCCATGTTGCCGATGATGGTATCTGCATTGTCCTTGTAGAGGGCTTTCAGCTGGCTGCGGGCCTGCAAAACCAGGCAGGCCGAGATCTCCCGGCTGCGGATGGTGGCCGCCAGTTTTTCAAGGTTTGGGATCTGCCCGATGTTGGCGCACTCGTCAATCAGGCAGCGCACATGGATCGGAAGCCTGCCGCCGTACACGTCATCTGCCTTGTCGCAGAGCAGGTTGAACAGCTGGGTGTATACCATGCTGATGAGGAAATTAAAGGTGGAATCCGTATCCGACATAATGAGGAACAGTACGGTTTTTCGGTCGCCCAGCGTATCCAGTTCCAGCTCGTCATAGGCGGTGATCTCCCGCAGCTCTTGGATGTCAAAGGGGGCCAGCCGTGCGCCGCAGGAAATGAGGATGCTTTTGGCGGTCTTTCCCGCTGCCAGCTTGTAAAGCCTATATTGCCGTCCGGCAAAGGAATTCGGGTTCCTTTTCTCCAGCTGCTCAAACAGCAGGTCCACCGGGTTCTGGTAGCTTTCGTCCTCCTCCGATACCTGCATGGTGTTCAGCATCTCCAGCAGGGTGGCAAAGTTCTGTTCCTCTGTTGGGGCTTCCTCGTGCAGATAGGCGATCAGGGCGACCAGTAAGAGCCGCTCTGCCTTGTCCCAGAACGGGTCCCCGCCCTGCCCCTCGCCTTTGGTGTTGGTCATCAGGGCCGTAACCAGTTTCAGAATATCCTTCTCGCTGTGGACGTAGGCAAGGGGATTGTAGTGCATCGACTTTTTGAAGTTGATGGTGTTGAATACCTTGATGCGGTAGCCTTTCTGTACAAAGGCGTTGCCTACCTCCAAAATGGTGGTGCCCTTCGGGTCGGTCAAAACATAGGAGCTGTGCATCTGCAGCAGGTTGGGTTTGATCCAGAAGCGTGTCTTGCCGCTGCCAGAGCCGCCTACGATGAGCACATTTTTGTTGCGGGCGTTTTTTGGGTCTGCGGGGCGGCTGTTCATCATCAGCCGTTCTGTTTTGGTCAGGAGGATGTTATCCTCAAATTTTGGTGCTTGAAATGGCTCGATATCCTTTGCACTGCCCCAACGGGCACTACCGTACTCGCGGCCGTGGCGGTACTTTTTTGCGTTTTTGCCACGCAAATAGACCGCAAGCCGCAGCCCAGCGCCGCAGCACAGGCCCACCAGCAAGTCCAGCGGATGCAGGCTGGGCAGAGGGTTTGCAAACGCCAGAGGGAAGGTTCTCATCATCGACATGATCCTGTCGCCCAGCTCTTTGCCCTCGGCAAGCCGCCATGCTTCGCCGAAATTGGTTGCCGCCAGCCCCACTAGAAGATAGGGGAGATAGAGAGCCAGCAGTTTTGTCAGCTTTTTTGTGGTCACAGCCCCCGCTCCTGTTCCTTGCGCCGGACTTTGCCGGGGAGTTCGGCGGCGGCCTGCACCAGCTCCTGCAATCTTGCAAGCACCGAGGGGCGCTGAGGCTTCTCCTTTAAGAAACCTGCGTACTCTTTCAGGGCGGCGTTCATGGCTTCGGCATCCGGTGCCTTGAAAAAGACCAGATACCGGGGCGGAGTTTCGGTGCTGTCCTTGCGGATGGCGTAGTCGATGCCGTACCTCCGGGCGTACCGCTCAAAGCCCCGGATGCCGGTGCTTCCGATCTCCAGGCTGGACACGCCCCGGTTCTGCCGCAGCAGGCTTTTGACGCTTTGCTTCCCATGCGGGCCAGTGCCCTGTTGATGCCGCAGATAGGCTCGCCCGACATTCAGCAGGGTGCGGGCGGTGAGCCGGGTCGTGCTGATGCATAGGTTGATGGTTTTTTGCTCGATCTCTTCCTGCATTGTCGCCACCTTCTTGTTGGAAACATTGTTTAACGGTCATGCTCTGTCGGGGGCTTGGTGCGGGGCTTTTCTGCTGGAGGCTCATCGGGCACCGGCATCACCAACAGACGATTGCCCAGTTTCAGAAAAGCCTCCAGCTGATGAAAAAGCTGCTCATATTTTTGCTCAAGCTCCGGTGAGAGGGATGCAAAATCCTCCTCTCCCAGCCCTACCACCAGAAAAGTTCCGGCAATGGTGTCATACATCTGCCCGTTTTCGTCCCGCAGGGCACGGTTCAACGGCAGCCCCAGGAGCTTACCCTCGTCATTGCAGATGAGCGCTACCGGGTCTGCAAAAGGATAGATAGCAGCAATCGTACCACCTACCGCCTCCTGCAAATCCTTGAGTTCTGCACCGATGCTGACTTTCTGGGGATGTTCATTCGGCTTCACGAGTAGAACGTCCAGCATCTGTTTTTCAGAAAGTTCGTGCTCACCAGTCGTTTTGAAATCGACCCCGACATAATCCTCATCGGTGAGAACATAATCTTCGTTGCGCCATCCATGGGCAACCATACGCTCCGCTTCTTCCTGCGAAGCGGCTTCTACGGACACAGTGCGCTGAAGAGTTTCCGTGATCTCCACATCAAATTTCTTCATGGCTTTCCTCCTGTACGGCGCGGGCAGCGTTCATTAGAGCAGCCACAAAGAAGCCGAAAACAGCGCCTGCTTCAAAAAATGCGAAAGGGATAAAAAAGTTCAGCATAACCCACCTCAGTCAATACAGATGCAGGTTAGCTTATTCCGGTCGAACATCAAAGTGACGCTGTGGGTCTCCAGAAACTGTTGGATCGTGTAAAGGTCCTCGGCGGTCAGGGTGACGATCTCTCCCATCGGCCCGGCCCGGAAAAAGAGGACCGGCCCCACCAGATAGTACCTGCCGCCGAGGGTCAGCTTCTGGGCCGGGTGATGGCTGAACAGCAGAGGCGTGCCCCGGATGCTGTGGCAGATATCGGACTCATCAAAGCAGGGCAGGAATTCTGTGGCTCGGCAAAGAGGGAGGACGGTCAGCTCCAAATCCGGGGCGACGGCAGCAAGATAGACTTCGGCTGGGCCGCTCGGCTGATGAGAGTCGGGAAGCGTCCACGGAACGCCAGGGGACAGGGATGTGCGGGCGGTGTTGTTTTTCATCTTTTTTCCTCCGTGTTGACAAAAAGAAAAGATCCGATTATAGGTCTCTCGGCGTGTGCTGGGTCAGCGCTCTGTACTGCGCTGGCGCTTTTTCTGCCACTGTTCCAGCAGACGGAGGATCGTGTCCTCCATCTGCTTGGGGGTGTAGCTACGGGGGAAGTATTTGCGCAGTACCTCATTTTTAAGGGTGACACGGTCCATCTCTGCCTTCTTTTCCTCCCCCATGATGTCAAAGATGGCTTCATAGCTGCACTGGCTCTCCTGGCTCAGCTTCTTGATCCGCTGTGCCTGGGAGAGGGAAGGGGCGTTCTGGGTGTCCTGCATGGCTTCTAAAAAATCCCGCTGTTCCGGCTCTGTCAAATAAGACAGCTCCACAGCGGGATTGAAGGATATTTTCTTCTGGTCTACCAGCTCCAAAAGCTCTGGGATGAGGTGGGTGAGACGGATAAAGCGCTGAACTTGTTTTCGGCTTTCTCCTGCGTCTAAAGCAACCTGTTCATCAGAACGCAACTTCGGGCCAAGTTGGCCCGAAGTTAAATCTGACCTGGCACCTTGATTTTTTAGCGCTTCCAGCTTCATTTTATAGGCAAAAGCCCGCTCGCTGGGCAGGATGTGCTCCCGCTGCAAATTGGAATCCACCATCAGCACAATGGCGGCGTTGTCGTCCATATTGCGGACGATCACCGGCAAGGTCTCCAGCCCGGCAAGTTTGGCGGCGTACTGGCGGCGGTGCCCGGAGAGGATCTCATACCCTCCCTCCGGCCGGGGCCGGGCGATCAACGGGGCCAGCACCCCGTACTGTGCGATGCTCTCCACCGTGCGCTGCATGGCTTCATCCTCCAACACCTTGAAAGGGTGGTTCGGGAACGGATGCAGCTCGGTAAGGGTGAGCTGCTGGATCTGCTCTGGATTCTGTTCAGACGGGGGTGGTTCAGCGGGTCCTTTCTGTAAAGTGGCTGAGACACCTTTTGACATTCGGAAATCACCTCCGTTTCTGAAAGTGGGATATATGATGCAGATGTTTTGCCATGTCTAGAAAATACACAAAAAGAAATCCTTCAATGGAAAAGCGAGGGTATGACCAAGCGTGAAATCGCCCAGAGACTAGGCCTGGAATACTCACAGATCCATAATTGGATATCACGATATAATGAACGGCAGCGCAAGCTCAAAGCAGGAATTCCACTGCGGAAAAAAGGCAGACCAGGCAAAGATGCAGAGCCAAGAGACCTTGTGGCAGAACAAGCGTATACCATCCAGCGGCTGAGAATGGAGAATGAGTTGCTGCGGGATTTTATGCAATTCATGGGAAGGAGGTGAAACCAAGCTTTAAATATACTGTTATCCAGCGCCATCGTATTCAGCTGAAAACAGGACTGGTTCCGCTTACGCTTCGCCAGTCCTGCTGAGATTCCCCTACACGAGGGTCTTTTTATTCATGTCTACTAGTTCTGGGGCGGTTCAGTACACGGGCGGGTGCTGCTTTTTCATGGTTTATTCAAGCTGTCAGAAGGGGGTGAAACAGATTTTTTGCGGTGTTCCGTCCAGCAGATACTGGATATAGAGGCGGTCGTTTTCCACTTCTGCCTGCACCTGCGTGGCACGCTCAAAGAGAGTGCGCAGGCGGCGGTACTCGTCCCGCTGCGCCTGTGTGTAGCGGGACGGCATATCCGAGGTGAGGAACACATTGCCCAGCAGGGCATTGACCGTGGCAAGGGTGCGTTTTTGTTCTGCGGTCAACTTGCAGTTTTCCTCCCGGAGGAAGAACACATCCGGGTCGCTGCCGTAGGCACGGCCATTGAGCTGCCGCCGGAATAGCGTATTATTGATGGCCTGCTTTGTGGACACCCGCTCCCGGTGGAACAGGCGCATATACCACACATCGTCCCAGTCCAAGCTCACGTCGCAACTGACACGGCAGTAGTCCACCAGCCCGAAGGCAGGCATCACCGGCACGCCGCAGCCAAGGATGGCTTTTTGTCCGCACCAACTGCGCAGCAGCTCCATGGCACGGCGCATCCGGGCGGCACGGCTCTCGTGGATGTTGCCAAAGGGCGCAGCGCCATACAGAAAATCCAGCTTGACAAGGTCGAAGCCCCAGTCGTTCAGCACCCGGTCAAACACCTGGCGCAGATAGTCCAGCACCGCCGGGTTGTCGATATCCAGTGCATAAAAGCTGCTCCAGTTGCTGCCGCAGCACCACGGCGCACCGTCCACTTTCAGCAGCCAGTCCGGGTGCTGAAGGAAAAGGGCAGAGTCCTTTTCGCAAACAAAGGGTGCAAGCCAGAGCCCGGCCTGAAAACCGGCGGCGTGGATCTCGTCTACCATGCTCCGCAGCCCATGGGGGAATTTCTGCGCATCCGTTTCCAGCCAGTCGCCCACCTTCGGCTCCCAGCCGTCGTCGATCTGGAACAGGTCTCCCGGGCAAAGGAGGCTGCGGCATCCGGTCAGGTCCTCCTGGATGGTATCCTCGGTAATGTCCTGATAGCGGTTGTACCAACTGGAATACCCTGCCAGCTTCTTTTCGGTTCGAGGACGGATGCCCATAGCCCGAAACCAACCGTCAAACACCTCGGTCTCGCCGCCTGCGGCAAAAAACAGGTCGAACAGAGCAAATCTGCCGCCGGGATGTTCCACCCCGGCGCAGTCCCGCTCCAGCGTCAGCAGGGCTTTGCGGCTGTCATACCGGAGGATGGTGTAGCCTGGGGTCTCGTCCAGCGATGCCACCAGCTGGAACTGCCCGCCCTTGCGGAAATAGCAGTAGGAAAAGCCGTGGCTCTGCCCCTTTTGATGCCCGTAAGGTACAAAGTGATAATCGCCGTAGCGGTCAAAGGCATATTTTTTGCGCAGAAAGCCGGGGATATGGTCGGTGCCGCGCAGCTTGCCGTTCCGGTCCAGCTCCGGGCTGTAGGTCCATGTCTGGTAGCCGTTCATGAACAGGCGTTCGTCGTCGGCCATCTTCCACGGCAGCTCGGCACGCACGGCTTTCAGTGTCCCGGCGGGCAAGTCGGCGGAAAGATGCACCGCACCGCAGCCCGAGTGCACAGGGGCATCGCCCTGCCGTACACCGCCGGTGGTCTCCGCGTACCAGTGCAGCATTTCAGTCATGGTGTGCTTCCTCCCCGTGGAGCTGTGCGCTGATCTCGGCAGCACGCTCATCCGTCAAAACAAACTTGCGGCGGAACAGCACCAGCGCACCTGCCAGCACCAGCATGGGCAGGACCGTCATCATCAGGCGCAGACCCAGCAGGGTTCCGGCGCTCTGTACTGCTACGGGGCCGGTCTCCTCCGTGTTGCCCACAAGACCGATGAGATCCAGCCCGATGCCGGTCAGGAACACCGCCACGCCGGAGGCAGCCTTGACCACAAAGGTCTGCATGGAAAAGATGACGCTCTCCTCCCGGCGTCCGGTCTTGAGCTGGCCGTAATCCACACTGTTGGAAAGAAACAGGGTGGTCAGCACGGTCAGCATCCCGTTGCAGGCGAACACGACCACGCCCGGGATGCACAGCAGGGCAAGGCTATGGGAAAGCCCGGTCAGGCAGAACACCAGCAGTGTGCCGTAGCCGCACAGCGCCAGTACAAGGCTCAGGTGAAATACCTGCGTGCTGCTGAACTTTTTGCGCAGCAAGGGGTAAAGCACCATCATGCCAAGGATCTGCGCCGCACCGCCCACGGTGGAAAACAGGGTGTAGGTGGCTTTCCAGCCTGCACCGCCAAGGTCGTATTTGAAGAAATAGATGATGAAGTTGGAGGTAAGGTACAGCGCCGAGTTGATCAGCACGATGCTGCCTACCACTACCATAGCCTGATCGTTGCGGAACAGGGCGGAGAACATCTCCTTTACGGTGGCGGTCTTCATCTCACTGGAGGTAGTTTCTTTCATGGAAATGCAGCACACCAGCTCTGTCACTGCAAAAATTGCCGCTACGATCAATGCCACCCAGCGGAAGCCAGCGCGCTCGCTGTCGCCGCCAAGGGCTCCCACCAGCAGCATGGTGAACATGGCGATAAGAGCCGAACCAACGCCCGCACAGGTACGGCCCACCATGGAAAGATTTTCCCGGTCTTTGGGCGTGCGGGTCACGGCAGGGATCATGGACCAGTACGGAATATCCATCATGGTATAGGTGACGCCCCACAGGATGTACACCACGCTGAAATAGACCATCAGCGCTGCTTCGTCCAGCACAGGGGCGGCAAACAGGGCGTAGAGCACCAGCGCATTGAGCAGCGTACCGGAAAAGATCCACGGACGGAAACGCCCCCATCGAGTGCGGGTCTTTGCCACCAGAACCCCCATAAAGGGGTCGTTGAAGGCATCAAAGAACCGGGCAGCCATGAGCAGCAGTCCCACAAAGCTGGCCGAAAGCCCCAGCACATCCTGATAATAATACATGACATAAGAAGCCGACAGGGCGTATACCATATCCTTGCCCACGGCACCAATGCCGAACGCAGTTTTCTGTTTCAGGGTCAGTTCCATAGAGCATCCTCCTTTTCAATGGTGAACCGCAGCACAACGGGCTGGATCTGCGGTGCAGAAACGGTCAGCAGGGCTTCTCCGGCAGTGCCCACGGTGCGCAGATAGGTGCCGGTCATGCCGCCTTCTGCCACGGCGGTCTGCGGCCCCACAAGGGCGGCGCTGCCCTCCACCGTAAACTGTACCGGGAACTGTGCGTAGGGGGCTGGGGTGCCATTCTCGTCCAGAATACGCACTCGCACAGCCGCCATATCGTAAGTGTCTTTTTCCTGAAGAGTCGTCCGGCTGACCTTGACTTCCAAGTGCAGCTTTGCACTGGGGCAGAGGGTCACGCTGCGCACCACGTTGCCGTCCTGTACGGCATCGAACCGCCAGCGAGTGGCTTCGCCGCCCCAGTTGCCCACATATTTGCCGTAAAGCGCCACGCCATCTGCAAAGCTCATTTTGTAGCGCAGCATACACCAGCCGAATTTGACCTTGTAGGCCAGCGGCAGCCCTGCCAAGCCATATTTCCCGGCAGCCAGCAGGCAATCCCGCACAGCGGCTGCCTTGGAGGGAGAAAAGTGTTCCTGCGTTTCCAGCAGCTCGCCGATGGTATCGTCCATCACAAAGGGCGGATGCGGTAGGGCTGTCCACTCGCTGCGGCGCAGGGCGGTGACAAACACATCGTTTTTGTACAGCCTGACCTGTTGGGCATTGCTGAAAACGTAGGCCGTGCCCAGCTGCCCGGCGGGGTTATCACCGATGTCCATGGAGGAACTGACCGCCAGCACTGGGTCGGTGTCACCCTGACTGGCATAGACCGCCGCCGCCAATTTGGGGTTGCGGAAGCTGTCCAGCACGCCGTGGTAGCAGATGCGGTCCCCGGAGCCAAAGTCCTTGTGGGTCTGGTAGTCGAACATACACCAGCCAAAGCACCCGGCGTGCTCACCGCTGGCGTAGGCGGCGTTCTGTACCCGGACGTGCCGCAGGGCGTGTTCCTGCCGGTGCGGGCCATCGTCAAAGGCTTTGGTGGGGTACATGTGACCGTTGCACTCCGAGATGAGCAGCGCCTTGCCCATATCCGGGGTCACGTCCTTTTTGGGCTTTGCACCGGGCGTTACGCCGTTGTGGGAAAAATCGTTGTAGGCGTAGACGTCCTCCAGCAGACGGCTCTTTTCCAGATACCGCACGCCGGAGGTGGCACGGCTGGGGTCCAGCTGATGGGCGATTTTGTTGGTGCGGGTGTAGAAGGCATCGTCGTCCACGCTCTCGTTGATGCGCACGCCCCACAGGATGATGCTGGGGTGGCTGCGGTTTTGCAGGAGCATCTCCCGCAGCATCTCGCAGGCAGCGTCCTTCCAGTTGTCGTCCCCGATGTGCTGCCAGCCCGGCAGTTCGGTGAACACCAGCAGACCCCGTCGGTCGCACTCGTCCAGAAAATATGGACTTTGGGGATAGTGGCTGGTGCGTACGGCGGTGCAGTGCAGCTCCTCCTGCAAAATGCGGGCATCCTCCCGCTGCAGGCTTTCCGGTGCGGCATAGCCGATGTAAGGGTAGCTCTGGTGTCGGTTCAGACCCCGCAGAAAGGTCTTTTTGCCGTTGAGGTAAAAGCCATCCGCCCGGAACTCTGCCGTGCGGAAACCAAAGACCACTCGCTTGCGATCGATGGCCTGTCCTGCCGCATTCAAAAGCTCTGCCACGGCATGATGCAGCACCGGGTGCTCGGTATCCCACGGCTGTGCGTCCGGGACGGAAAACTGCATCTTCCCGGTTTCTGCCGCCTGTGCGGTCTGCTCCGCCAGCAGGGTGCCGTCTGCGGTCTCCAACCGGATGCGGACCGCCACGGCTGCGGGTGTGAGCTCTGCCGTCCACTGCACCACGGCATCATGTAGGGTGGGCGTGTAGACGAACAAATCGGTCAGGCGGCTCTCTGCCGTAGCTTCCAGCCAGACTTCCCGGTACAGCCCGCCGTAGGTCAGGTAATCAATGACAAAGCCAAAGGGCGGAATGGCCGGGTCTTCCCGGGTGTCCAACTGCACGGTCAGCAGGTTTTCACCCTCCCGGTCTACAAGGTCGGTGATCTCCACTGCAAAGCCGGTATAACCGCCCCGGTGCTGCCCGGCAACCTTGCCGTTGACCCACACCACCGCCTGATGGGCGGCTCCATCGAACCGGACAAACAGCCGGGGCGCAGCCTGCACCGGCGGCACCCGGAACCGCTTGCGGTAGCCACAGACCATCTCGTAATCGGCCGGAGAGGCATAGTGCAGCGGCACCTCCCGGCAGGTATGGGGCAAGCGGACGGCTTGCTGTTTTGGCACCGGCAACCCCTTGCCAAAGGCCTCTGTCCAGTGTCGTGTAAACTCCCAGTCCTCGCAAAAGCTGTGTTTCATCGCGGCAGCACTCCTTCCAGTAAAATTGAGATCATTTCCTCCAGTACAGCAACATACTGCACTCCGCTTTCTGCCAGACTGCGGTCTGCCAGAAAACTCTCGATGGATGCGGTAATCATCTGCCGCAGCACCGGCAGGGACACCGGACGCATGACCCCCTCAGCCACGGCCTGCTCCAGCAGCGCCATGGTGGGCTCCCACCCGTTTTCCAACTGGCTGCGCACCCGCGCCGCCACCACCGGGTATTTTTCGTCCAGTTCCTTCATCTGCCGCAGATCCAGCGCGGCATATTCCGCCGGCATGGCAATGATGACCGCCCGCAGCTTTTCCTGCAAAGTACCGCTGCCTGCCAGAATTTCCTGCTTGCAGCGGTGGATGTCCGCAAAGGCGTGGTCTACCATGTCCAGCAGAAGCGCCTCCTTGGAGGGGTAAACGGTGTAGATGGTTTTTTTGCTGATATGCAGCGGCTCTGCCACCTGCTGCATGGTGAAATGCAACCCCTGTTGACGGAACAACTGCATGGCCTGCGTGCGCACCAGCGCACCGAGCTTTTCCTGCATGAGCGTCCTCCTTGCGGAAACTGTAATCGTCTTTCTGGTTTCCATTCTAGTGCGGAAACCGATCTAAATCAATCGGTTTCCGCATTTTCTGCGTTCTGCCGAGAAAGTGCAGGCTTTTTGCAGCAGAATGACAAAAGAATTGAACAGGCCCGTAAAAAGTAGACAATAGACAAAGAACCTCCCCGTGTAGGATAATAGAACTACACTATGTCGAGGACATAGAAATTGATGGTGCGTTCTACGATTCCAATCTGGCGCAGATCGTTTACGAGTATTCCGGTGGTGTGCTGCCGCGCACGATGGAGCGGTACGACCGGCTGAAACCTTCTTTTGAATCTCTCGCCTAACGAGTGGTTTTCTTATACAAAAAGCGGACAGCTGAAGGCTGCCTCCGGACAAGAAAACATTGGTTCTGGCTGAGAGATTTGCCCCATAG
>Susan_p2__coassemble_317_pt1 | contig 96441 bp, 100 predicted proteins | sample Susan_p2__metabat2_low_PE_039 | metagenome-assembled genome bin Susan_p2 | reverse complement strand
TGCCAAAGCCTCCACCTTCGGGGGAGGTGGCACGGCGAAGCCGTGACGGAGAGGGTCGCTTCCGGGACGAACCCTCTCAGTCGCCTACGGCGACAGCTAGTTCCCCTTTTTGTCGCCTGACGGCGACATCTTCCCCCGGCCGGGGGAAGTCTTTCGAAGGGCGAGCCCTTGGCAAAGAGGGCAAGTCTCGTCCTCATTCGTCAACGGCAGGAAGAAGCCTGCTGTTAAGCTGTAAACTTTCCGCCCTTGCCAAAGCCTCCACCTTCGGGGGAGGTGGCACGGCGAAGCCGTGACGGAGAGGGTCGATTCCGCTTTGCACCTGCTCCACCCCCTTGCGGTGACCCCTTTATGACAGATTTATGAATCTTTTAAAACTTTTTTCCCAGCCTCTTGACAGGCCGGGAAATTTGGCTATAATGGTCTTAGCACTCAGGAACAACGAGTGCTAAACACTTCAAAACAACGCAAGGGAGGCGGACCGAGTGACGATGGATGCACGGAAGCAGCGTGTGCTGCAGGCGATCGTAGCTCTGTACGGCCTCGAAGGGGAGCCTGTGGGCAGCAGCGTCCTGGCCAACTACTTCGACATGGCGGTATCCAGCGCAACGCTGCGCAATGAGATGGCCGCACTTACTAAGCTTGGCCTTTTGGAGCAGCCCCACACCAGCGCGGGCCGGGTGCCCAGTGCAAAGGGCTACCGCTATTATCTGGACAATCTGCTTTCGGCCAATGAGCCGCTGGACCGTGTCACCCGTGCCCGGGTGGATGCGGTGTTTGCCAGTTTGGATCATGAGCCGGAAAAACTGGCCCAGGGCGCTGCCAAGGCGCTGGCCGCCATCAGCGGCTGCACGGCTGCGGTAAGCACCCCCTGTGCCGAGGACCTGTGCATCTCTCATTTTGAGGTGGTGCAGGTGGGCCGCAGTGCGGCGGCTGTGCTGGCGGTGACTACCGCCGGATACGTCCGCACCCGGGTGGCCCGAGTCCGCACCGGACTTTCCCGGGACAATGCCGCTGCGCTGGCGGCGGTGCTGAACCAGCACCTGACCTTTGTGGCCCCGGTGGATCTGAACCGGCGGATGCTCAGTGAGCTTTGCAGCCAGATCCGTCCGGAGCTGGTGCCGGTGGTCTCGGCGGCAGCGGCGATCTTGCAGGATTGCGCACAGCCCCATGTATTTCTGGGGGGTGAGCAGTACCTGCTGGACTGGCCGCAGCTGGAGGGCAAGGTGGGGGATATCCTCACACTGCTGAACGACGACACCCAGGCCGCCCAGCTGATCGCACCCCCTGCCGGGCAGGAGGGATGCATCCTTCTGGGAGAGGACATCGAGCCGCAGATCCCCGGATTATGCATCGTAAGCGACCGTTACCTGGTGGGCGGCGGACTGTGGGGCTCCATTGCATTGATCGGCCCCACCCGGATGCCCTTCCAAAAGCTGGTGCCCCTGCTGCACGCCTTTGCCGACGAGCTGGGCGAGGGCATGAGCGGCAAACGAAAAGACACCCCGCAGGCTGCCGTACCCCGGCGGGCTGCACCCTATAACAAGGAGGATCTGGTATGAGCGAAGATTTGAACAAGGCCCAGCAGGAGCCCACTGTGGAGCCGGCTGCCGAGCCGGTGTCCGAGCCGGAGACCCAGTCCGCTGCCCCTGAGACCGAACCTGCCGAGCAGGCAAAGGACGACGGGAAGAAGAAGGACGGCTGGTTCAACAAAAAGGCCCGGGAGCTGGACGCCATCAAAGCCCAGCTGGAAACAGCCGAGCAGACCGCTGCAAAGGCAAAGGACCAGCTGCTGCGCATGGCAGCGGAGTACGACAACTACCGCAAGCGCTCCACCCGTGAGGCAGACCAGAAATTCAACGACGGCGTTTCCTTTGCTGTCAATCAGATCCTGCCCATTCTGGACACGCTGGAGATGGCGGCCAACGCCCCCACCACCGACGAGAGCTACAAGAAGGGCGTGACCATGACCCTGGACAAAGCAGCCAAAGCACTGGCCGCGCTGAACATCCAGGAGATCCCCACCCTGGGCCAGCCCTTTGACCCCAACTTCATGAATGCGGTGCAGCAGGTGCCCGCAGAGGATGGCCAGGAGAGCGGCACCGTGGTGACCGTTTACCAGAAGGGCTACCAGATGGGCGATAAGATCGTCCGCCATGCCACTGTCGTGGTGGCTGGCTGAGCAAGCCGTACCCCCCTTTTTCCGGGGTCTTGATAAATACAACCGTTTAAGTATATAAAGATTCATCGTTTTATCAGCGAGAGGAGATTTTATTATGAGCAAGATCATTGGTATCGACCTTGGCACCACCAATAGCTGCGTCGCCGTGATGGAAGGCGGCGAGCCTGTCGTTATTGCAAACTCGGAAGGCGCCCGCACCACCCCGTCTGTGGTGGGCTTCACCAAGACCGGCGACCGTCTGGTTGGCCAGGTGGCAAAGCGCCAGGCCATTACGAACCCGGAGAACACCATCTCCTCCATCAAGCGTGAGATGGGCACCGATAACAAGGTCACCCTGAACGGCAAGGCCTACACCCCCCAGCAGGTCAGCGCTATGATCCTGCAGAAGCTGAAGGCGGATGCCGAGGCTTACCTGGGCGAGACCGTCACCGAGGCTGTCATCACCGTGCCGGCTTACTTCAACGACAGCCAGCGCCAGGCCACCAAGGACGCAGGCACCATTGCAGGCCTGACCGTCAAGCGTATCATCAACGAGCCCACTGCCGCAGCTCTGGCTTACGGCATTGACAAAGAGGATGACCAGAAGATCATGGTCTACGACCTGGGCGGCGGCACCTTCGACGTGTCCATCATCGAGATGGGCGACGGCGTGACCGAGGTCCTGGCGACCAACGGCGATACCCACCTGGGCGGCGACGATTTTGACCAGCGCATCATCGACTGGATGGCCAACGCTTTCCAGACCGAGAACGGCATTGACCTGCGCAAGGACAAGATGGCTGCCCAGCGCCTGAAGGAGGCTGCTGAGAAGGCAAAGATCGAGCTGTCCAGCGCTATGAGCAGCCAGATCAACCTGCCCTTCATCACCGCTGACGCTACCGGCCCCAAGCACCTGGATATGACCCTGACCCGTGCAAAGTTCAACGAGCTGACCGCCGATCTGGTGGACCGCACCATGACCCCCGTGCGCAAGGCTCTGGCTGATGCCGGCCTGCGTCCCTCTGACCTGAAGAAGGTTCTGATGGTGGGCGGCTCCACCCGTATCCCCGCTGTTTACGACGCCGTCAAGAAGGAGCTGAATTGCGAGCCCTTCAAGGGCATCAACCCCGACGAGTGCGTGGCCGTGGGCGCTGCCATCCAGGGCGGCGTGCTGCAGGGCGACGTCAAGGGCCTGCTGCTGCTGGACGTTACCCCGCTGAGCCTGGGCATCGAGACCCTGGGCGGCGTGTGCACCAAGATCATCGAGCGCAACACCACCATCCCCACCCACAAGAGCCAGGTGTTCTCCACCGCTGCGGACAACCAGCCCTCGGTCGAGATCAACGTGCTGCAGGGCGAGCGTGAGTTTGCCCGCGATAACAAGAGCCTGGGTGTGTTCCACCTGGACGGCATTGCTCCGGCTCCCCGTGGCGTGCCCCAGATCGAGGTCACCTTTGATATCGACGCCAACGGCATCGTGAAGGTCAGCGCCAAGGACCTGGGCACCGGCAAGGAGCAGAACATCACCATCACCGCTTCTACCAATATGTCCAAGGACGACATCGACAAGGCCGTCAAGGAGGCCGAGCAGTTTGCTGCCGATGACAAGAAGAAGCGTGAGGAAGTGGACATCCGCAACGGTGCAGACCAGATGGTGTTCCAGACCGAGAAGATGCTGAAGGAGAACGGCGACAAGCTGCCCGCCGACGTCAAGAGCGAGGCTGAGGCAAAGCTGGCCGACCTGAAGACCGCCGTGCAGTCCGGCTCCACCGACGACATCAAGGCAAAGCAGGAGGCTCTGAGCCAGGTGTTCGAGAAGATGTACCAGGCTGCCGCTGCTGCCCAGCAGGCTGCTACCGGTGCACAGCCCGGCCCCGACGCATCCGCTCAGCAGAAGCCGGATGACGGCGTGGTGGATGCAGACTTCAAGGAAGTCTGATAACTTAAAAATCAAACAGCCCTGCGCCCGGCCCAAACCGGCGGGCCTCGGCTGACAAAAGCAAGCGAAGCCGCTCCGGTTTGGCCTTGGCCAATGCCGGGGCGGCCTTTGCTGGCTTTACAGATGCGCCCCTCTCGCACACGGGGAAGGGGCTTTTCACGGAGAAGGACTTTCCCGAGAGGTGAGTGGATATGGCACAGGAAAAACGCGATTATTACGAGGTGCTGGGGGTATCCAAGACCGCTACGGACGCTGAGATCAAAAAGGCGTACCGCAAGCTGGCCATGAAGTACCACCCGGACTATAACCCCGGCGATAAAAAAGCCGAGGAGATGTTCAAGGAGATCAACGAGGCCAACGAGGTTTTGTCCGACCCAAAGAAGCGCCAGCTGTACGACCAGTATGGCTTTGCCGGGGTGGACCCCACCTATGCAGCCCAGAACGGCGGCGGCCCCGGCGGCTTTGGCGGGTTTGGCGCCGACGGCGTGGACCTGGGAGACCTGTTTGGGGATATCTTTGGCGGCGGTTTCGGTGGCTTTGGCGGCGGCAGCCGTTCGGCTAACCCCAACGGCCCCCGCAAAGGCCAGGATCTGCGGGTGCGCATTACCCTGAGCTTTGACGAGGCGGTGCACGGCTGCAAAAAGAACATCACCATCACCCGCCAGCAGGAGTGCGCCGAGTGCCATGGCAGCGGCTGTGCAGCAGGCACCAGCCCGGAGACCTGCCCGGACTGCGGCGGCCGAGGCTTTGTGCTGCGCCAGCAGCGCACCCCCTTTGGCGTGATGCAGACCCAGCAGCCCTGCGCCCGGTGCGGCGGTAAGGGCAAGCTGGTAAAGGACCCCTGCAAGAGCTGCCACGGCAGCGGCCGGGTGGCCACCAAAAAGACCCTGGAAGTCACCATCCCCATGGGCATTGATGATGACCAGAGCTTTGCACTGCGGGGCATGGGCGATGCCGGTACCAACGGCGGCCCCGCTGGGGATGTGATCGTGATGGTCACCGTCCGTCCGGACCCGCTGTTTGAGCGGGACGGCTACGATGTGTGGGTCACGGTGCCCATCACCTACAGCCAGGCTGTGCTGGGCGACCGGATCACGGTGCCTTCCATTGACGGCAAGGTGGAGTATGAAGTGCCGGAGGGCACCCAGAGCGGCACCACCTTCCGTCTGCGGGGCAAGGGCATCCAGTACCTGAACGGCCGCGGCCGGGGCGATATGTACGTCAAGTGCGAGGTGGAGATCCCCAAAAAGCTCTCCAAGATCCAGCGTGATGCACTGAAGAAGTTTGAGGGCACCCTGAAAGAGGACAACTACGAAAAACGCAAGGGCTTCTTCAAACGTCTGAAGGATATGTTCAACTAAGCCCGGTACACAAAAAACAACACAAAATAGCAGCACCCCCGCTGCTTCTTCCCGGAAAAGGAAGAGGCGGCGGGGGTGCTTTTTATTTGGGCCGTGGCAGGGCGGAGCGCAGTCCTCAAAGGTGCAGCGGGGCCTGCGGCTAAAAAAATCGGCCCATGCAAAGGCATGGGCCGTGTGAAAAGTTTTGCACAGATCCTTTTGAAAAAGTGGAAAACTCCGTGGGGTCTGCCTTACCCGGTCACGATCTTTTTGGCAGGCAGCTTCTTCATGGCGCTGCTGTCCAAATCGTGGGGCAGGGCGGCGCCGTAGTCTGCCAGCTCCTGGCGCAGCTCGGCGGCCTTATAATCGGTCAGCGCCTGGGTGCGTACAGCGTCCATGCCCTGGTAGGTCAGGGGGTTCAGACGCAGGGCGATCATCATGGCAAAGCCGGAGTGCTCCAGCACGGCAGCCTGGCCAAAAGCCAGGTCATACAGCTGCTTGGCCGAGTCGCCTTCGGTAAAGGTGGCATCCACAGAGGCATGACCCAGCAGCGCAGTGGAAACGGGGTCTCCCTCGGGGGCAGGGCTTCCCAGCACCTGATACACCTCGCCCAGACCAGCCGCCGCAGCGGTGCGGAAGGCTTCCAGCTGCTGGCGGGGGATCTGCTTCATCTCTGCTTCGGTGATGGAGGGGGCGGCCTGTGCCTGGGTCAGTGCGGCGGTCTGGGCCGTATACTGATCCACGATGGCCTGGGCCTTTTTCTTCATTTCTGCCTTTTCGTCGTCGGAGGCAGGGGCGAAGTTCTGGCTGTTGTACAGCGGGATCACCACATAGGCCAGCTGGACCATCTCCTGGGACAGGTAGTCGCCCAGCTCCTCGTCCGAGATGGGGGTCTCGCCCTCCGGGCCATAGACCAGATCCAGCAGGACCTGCTCCTTCAGCAGCAGTTTTTCAAACTGCTCCAGGGTGGCAAGGCCGATGCCGTTGGCTTCGTACACAGGGCCGTACTGGTCCATCAGCTGCTGGGCGTAGGCCTCGGCCTGGGTCTGCTCCAGTTCGGTCAGCTCACCGCCCAGCTGGGCAAACCGGGTCTCGATGGCGGCGTAACGGTCCAGGTTCTGCTGGGTCTTTTCCGCTACAAAGTCCGCCACGGTCACCGGCTCGCCCCCTTCCGGGGTGATCTGCTGGCGCAGAAAAGCCGATACCTTGGTGGGGTCCTGGTCTTCCTGGGCCAGGTCGGCAGCCTGCTGGTAGGCATCGTATTGGGCCAGCAGATAGTTGCCGGAGGTGATATCCACCTCACCGATGCGGCCCACGCTCTCCGGGGTGGAGAATACGCAGCCGGTCAGGCCGCATACCAGGGTCAGGCACAGCACCAGAGCCAGTGCCCGTGCAAAGAGTTTGTGTTTTGTCATGTGTGTATCGCTCCTATTTCTTATTGGGGTCGGATGCCTGCTGTGCCTGCACCTGGGCAATGCCCGCCAGCACAGACTGCAGCAGATCCAAAGGTTTTTCTTCCGGGCGCAGCGTCACCGAGAGGTAGGGCTTGGCCCCGGCTCCGGCGGTGACCCGGCCATCAAAGGCGATCAGCAGCCCGCGGATCATGGGGACGTCCAGCTGCTCCAGCTGCAAGGTCAGCACATCCTTGCGCTGGGCCACCTCATAGACACCCACAGCGGTGGCCTGCACACGGGCCAGCGAGACATTGACCAGGTCGCTGACCGAGGGGGGCGGGTCGCCGTAGCGGTCGATCAGCTCGTCCAGCACGTCGGCGGCATCCTCCGGGGTCTGGATGGCGGCAATGCGCTTGTAGGCTTCGATGCGGCCGGACCCATCCGAGATATATTTTTCCGGGATGTAGGCATCCACCCGCAGATCCACCAGACATTCGCTCTTGTCCCGGCGGATGGGTTCGCCCTTGGCCCGGGCAATGGCCTGGCCCAGCATCTTTACATACAGATCGTAACCGACGGCCTCCATGTGGCCGTGCTGGCTGTGCCCCAGCAGGCTGCCGGCGCCCCGGATCTGCAGATCCCGCATGGCGATGCGGAAACCGGAGCCAAAGGCCGTGAACTCCCGGATAGCGGACAGCCGCTTTTGGGCAATATCGGTCAGGGTCTTGTCCCGGCGGAAGGTGAAGTAGGCGTAGGCTTTGCGGCCGCTGCGTCCCACCCGGCCCCGGATCTGGTACAGCTGGGCCAGACCCATCCGGTCGGCATCCTCAATGATCAGGGTGTTGCAGTTGCGCACGTCGATGCCGGTCTCGATCAGGGTGGTGCAGACCAGGATATCGATCTCTCCGTTGAGCAGGTGCTGCCAGACGGGGTTCAGCTCTTCCTCGGTCATCTTGCCATGGGCGATGCCCACCCGTGCGCCGGGGGCCATCTGGCTCACATGGGCGGCGGTGGCCTCGATGTTGTCCACCCGGTTGTGCAGGTAATAGACCTGGCCGCCCCGGGCAAGCTCCTTTTTGATGGCTTCCGCCAGGATCACATCGTTGTACTCCAGCACAAAGGTCTCCACCGGCTGCCGCTCAAAGGGGGGCTGTTCGATGGTGGACATATCTCGGATGCCGCTCATGGCCATATTCAGGGTGCGGGGGATGGGGGTGGCAGAGAGGGTCAGCATATCCACCCCGATAAAGCTTTCCTTGAGTTTTTCCTTGTGCTTGACCCCGAAGCGCTGCTCCTCGTCAATGATCACAAGACCCAGGTCGTGGAACCGTACATCCTTGGACAGCAGCCGGTGGGTGCCCACCACGATATCCACACTGCCGGCCTGCAGGCCCCGCATCGTCTCCTTTTGCTGCTTGGGGGTGCGGAAACGGGACAAAAGCCCCACCTTGACCGGGAACGCCTCCACCCGGGAAAGGATGGAGTTGTAGTGCTGCCAGGCCAGCAGGGTGGTAGGGGCCAGCAGCGCACACTGCTTGCCCCCCATCACGCATTTGAACGCGGCCCGCAGCGCCACCTCGGTCTTGCCCACGCCCACGTCCCCGCACAGCAGCCGGTCCATGGGCCAGGGCTTCTCCATATCCTGTTTGATCTCGGCGGTGGCGTTCAGCTGGTCGTCGGTCTCGTCGTATTCAAACCGGGCCTCAAAATCGCTCTGCCAGTCTCCGTCAGGGGGGAAGGCGTAGCCAGTGGCCTGGCGGCGGCGGGCGTACAGCTCGATCAGCTCCTGGGCCATGTCCTCGGTGGCTTTTTTGACCTTGGCCCGGGTGCGCTTCCACTCTGCGCCGCCCAGCTTGGCCAGCTTGACCTTGTCCTCGTCGCCGGGGGCGGTGTAGCGGCTCAGAAGATCCAGCTGGGTCACCGGCACATACAGCACGTCTGCCCCGGCATATTGGATCTTCAAATAGTCTTTGGTAGCGCCCTGCACTTCCAGACGCTGGATGCCTGCATACATACCAATGCCGTTGTTCTGGTGGACGACGTAGTCGCCGGGCCGGATGTCCGACAGGCTGGACAGGGCGTTTTTGTTCTTTTTGCGCTTTTTGGCTTCGGCGGCTCCTTCCTCCGTACCGTGACGGCGGGAGGACAATACCGCTGCGTGGGCAAAGGGGAAGGTGCAGCCCCCGTGCAGATGACCCGGCAGCACCTGCACCAGACCTTTGGTGGGGCGCACGTCCCGGCTCATGCTTACAGCGTAGCCCTTATCGGCCAGATCCCGCGTCAGGGCGGCAGCGCCCTTGGGGGTGCCGGCAAACAGGGCCACAGCGTAGCCCTGGGCCAGCAGCGGGTCCAGATCCTCCTGCAGGGAGGCCAGATCTCCGGCCCAGTTGGGGGCGCTGTGGGCGTCGGCGTTGATCAGATCCTTCAGGCGGAACTCGTTCATGCCGCGCAGGAAGTTTTCGCACAGCAGGGTGGAGTGCTGCTGGGCTGCCAGAGAGAGGTCGGTCATGGTCTGGTAAAACACATCCAGACCCGGGCAGAGCACGCCTTCTTCCAGCAGACCGGTGATCTCCTCGCCCCGGCGGTATTCGGTGGCCTTTTGTGCATCCCGGATGCCGCCCACCTCGTCCAGTACCAGCACAGGGGAATCCAGATGCTCCAGCAAGGTGGCGGGGGCGGGATAGCGCAGGCCGTAGTATTTGTCCATGGCCTCCGGCATCTGTCCCGCATCCAGCTGGGCCAGGTCTGCGGCCATGGCCTGTTCCAGCGCAGTGCGGCGTTTGCCCCGGGCGTTCTTTTGGGCCTCCCGCAGGGCCTCGGCCGTCTGGGCTGTGTCCCCGAACAGCACCTCCCGCGCAGGGGAGAGGTGGATCTTTTCCAGCGGCGAATCCCGCCGCTGGGTCAGCAGGTCAAAGGTGGAGATGGAGTCGATCTCGTCGTCCCAATACTCAATACGGGCGGGCTGGCGCATATCCGGCGGGTATACGTCCAGGATATCGCCCCGGACACTGAACTGCCCCGGCCCGTCCACCTGGCTGCGGCGCACATACCCGGCGGCAAACAGCCGGGCAATCAGCTGCTCCCGGTTATAAACGGTGCCGGGTTTCAGGGTCAGGGTGTTGGTCAAAAAGTCCTGCCGGGGGACGGTGTACTGCAAAAGGGCTTCTGCCGGGGCGCAGACGGCTTGCAGCCGCCCCCCCGCCAGCTGTCCCAGGACCGACAGGCGGCGGTATTCGTACTCCCGTCCGGCACCCTCCACCGGGCGCAGCATCAGGTCCCGTGGGGGGAACACCGCCGTGTTCAGCCCAAGGGCGTGCAGGTCCTCAGCCAGGCGAGTGGCCTCAGCTTCGCCTGGGGTCACAATGCACAGCACACGGCCCAGGTCCTTGGATAAGGCCGCATACAGCAGCGCCCGGCCCGCCGGCGGCAGGCCGAACAGCGCTGCCGGGCCGGGGCTGGCCAGACTGGCGGCGATCTTTTGATATTCCGGCGTCGCTTTCAGCAGCGCTTCGTACATGACGGCCTCCTTTTCATTCTAAAGATCCAGGAGCGGCAGCCCGCTCCGTTTGGGCAAAGCGCCCGGCGGGCAGATCACCCGTTATACTTGCTCTGTGCCAGGGTCAGCTTACCCTCCATGATGAGCCGGGCGGCAGCATCCACATCCGGCCAGCGGTCGGCCAGGGCCTTGGCATCTTCGGGGGGGAACTTGCCCAGCACCCAGTCCGCCAGATCATAGTCCGGGTGGGGCTTGGCGCCTACGCCAATGCGGATGCGGGGGAACTCCTGCCCGCCCAGGCGGGCAATGATGTTTTTCAGGCCATTGTGGCCGCCTGCAGAGCCGGAGGGCCGGATGCGCAGCTTGCCCGGCGCCTGGGTCACATCATCGCACAGCACCAGCACCTGCTGGGGTGGGATCTTGAAAAAGTCTGCCAGAGGGCCGATGGATTCGCCGGAAAGGTTCATGTAGGTCAGCGGTTTCAGCAGCACGACCCGGCGGCCGTCCACGTCTCCCTGCCCCCACAGCCCTTGAAATTTGGTCTTGTTCAGGGGGATGTTCCACTTGTCGGACAGGTAGTCCAGTGCAGCAAAGCCCGCATTGTGCCGCGAGCCGTCGTATTTGGTCTCCGGGTTGCCAAGCCCGGCGATCAGCCATGTTTCATTCGTTGTCATTGCGCTTCCTTTACTGGTCGATAGGTCTGCCCCGGGAGCGGGGCGCTGTTTTGGTGGGTCCGCTCCGGCTGGGCCGGGGCGGTTCCGCAGTGTTTTATTATAACATACAGGCGTGTGAAAAGATAGGGAAAGGGCGTGAAAAACCGCTGCGGCATTTCCATGCGCAGCGGTCCGGGCGTCGGCTTGAACAGAGGGGGCGATCAGCCTTCCTGCTGCTCCAGCCGTTTCTTCTTTTCAATGTAAGGGGCCATCTTATCTTCCGCCCAGCTTTCCAGGTTGGTCTGCCGTGCCCGGGCGATGCCCAGGGCGCTGGGGGGGACATCCTGGGTGATGGTGCTGCCGGCGGCGGTGTAAGCGCCGTCGCCCACCGTTACAGGGGCCACCAGGTTGGTGTTGCAGCCGATAAAGCAGTAATCACCGATCTTGGTGCGGGATTTCGTCTGGCCATCGTAGTTGCAGGTGACGGTGCCGCAGCCAAAGTTGCAGTACTTGCCCACGTCGCTGTCGCCAATATAGGTCAGGTGGCTCACCGTATTGCCCCGGGCAAAGTTGGAGTTCTTGGTCTCCACATAAGCGCCCAGGTGGACGCCGTACTCGGTCACGGTGCCTGCCCGCACATGGGTAAAGGGGCCGATCTTGTTGCCTGCCCCCAGATGGGATGCATAGACCTGGCTGGCGTTGACGGTGGTGTTCTCCTCCAGGATGCTGTCCTCGATCAGGGTGTTGGGGCCTACGACACAGCCGGGACCGATCACGGTGCTGCCCCGCAGGATGCACCCGGACAGGATCACCGCACCGGGGGCGATGCGTACAGTGGGCTCGATCTCCACATTCAGGCTGCGGATCTCCACCCCGTTGGCCATGTGCATCACCAGGATCTCTTGTGCCTGCTCGGCAGCCTGATGCAGCGTAGCCCGGGCGGCGTCCATAGCAGCGGCAGAGGGTTTTTGCATAACAAAGGACCTCCTTTTGAAACGGTATGCCCCTGGTGCGGGTAGAACCTGCCCGGAAGGGGCATGCCATAAATAGAAGTTTTGAAGGGTGTGTTTTTGTCCCTCTATGGGGAATGGACAGAAGGGCGGGATGGGACAAACAACAGCACAAATGAAATGGATAGAAAGTTGTATCCAAGTAGGGGAAGAAATTACGCCTTCAAATGAAAATACTCTCGAACTTTCTCCCATTCTATATTACCGGAAAAACAAGGAAAAAGCAAGGGAAATGCACAAAATTTATGGTTCAAATTCGGTATTTTGACCGATGGAATCAGGTGGCTTTTTTGGTATAATGATTTAGCAATGAGAGCAATGTTCATCGAAAGAAAAACAGAGCAAAGCGATGAGGCCGCCGTTACCGCCGTGTTTGGTGTGCAGGGGGGCCGCGATTTGGGAGGTAAATCACTCATGAGCAAAAAGTACCTTTACTACTTCAGCGAAGGCAACGATGCCTTTGGCGGCGACAAAGTCACCATGAAGAATGTCCTGGGCGGCAAGGGCGCTGGTCTGGCAGAGATGACCGCAGCCGGCATGCCGGTGCCCCAGGGCTTCACCATTACTACCGAGGCCTGCACTCAGTACTATGCAGATGGCCGTCAGATCAATGACGAGATCACGGCTGACATCTTTGAGCACGTCAAGGGCCTGGAGGAGATCACCGGCAAGAAGTTTGGCGATAACGCAAACCCCCTGCTGGTCTCCGTCCGTTCCGGCGCTCGTCAGTCCATGCCCGGCATGATGGACACCATCCTGAACCTGGGCCTGAACGACGAGGCTGTTGAGGGCCTGGCCAAGAAGACCGGCAACGCCCGTTTTGCCTACGACTGCTACCGCCGCTTTGTGCAGATGTTTGCAGACGTTGTCATGATGGTGCCGAAGAGCCTGTTCGAGGTCGAGATCGACAAGATGAAGGAGGCCAAGGGCATCTCCAACGACGTGGATCTGACCGCTGACGACCTGAAGGAACTGGTCGCCATCTTCAAGAAGATCTACGAGGACAACGAGGGCAAGCCGTTCCCCCAGGATCCCCGCGAGCAGCTGATCGAGGCTGTCAAGGCTGTGTTCCGCAGCTGGGATAACCCCCGTGCCAACGTGTACCGCAAGATGAACGAGATCCCCTACGAGTGGGGCACCGCTGTCAACGTGCAGCAGATGGCATTCGGCAACTCCGGCGACCGTTCTGGCACCGGCGTGGCCTTTACCCGTGACCCGGCCACCGGCGCTAAGAAGCTGATGGGCGAGTACCTGATCAACGCCCAGGGCGAGGACGTGGTTGCCGGCGTGCGCACTCCTTCTCCCATCAGCCACCTGCATGAGCAGATGCCTGAGGTGTACGATCAGTTCATTGAGATCGCAAACCGTCTGGAGAACTACTTCCGCGATATGCAGGATATGGAGTTCACCATTGAGGACGGCCACCTGTATATGCTGCAGACCCGTAACGGCAAGCGTACCGCACAGGCTGCTCTGCAGATCGCCTGCGACCTGGTGGACGAGGGCATGATCACCGAGCGGGAGGCTGTCCTGCGCGTGGAGCCCAAGCAGCTGGATACCCTGCTGCATCCCCAGTTCGACGCCGCTGCCCTGAAGGCCGCTGAGGTCGTGGGCAAGGGCCTGGCAGCTTCTCCCGGTTCTGCCTGCGGCCAGATCGTCTTCACCGCAGAAGAGGCTGAGGAGATGGTCAAGTCCGGCAAGATGCCCAAGGTCGTCCTGGTCCGTCTGGAGACCAGCCCCGAGGATATCGTTGGCATGCAGGTGTCTCAGGGCATCCTAACCGTGCGCGGCGGCATGACCAGCCACGCAGCCGTTGTGGCTCGCGGCATGGGCACCTGCTGTGTCTCCGGCTGCGGCAACGACAACCAGGTCAAGATCGATGAGGAGGCCAAGACCTTCGAGATCAACGGCCACAAGTTCGTCGAGGGCGACTGGATCTCCCTGGACGGCTCCACCGGCAACATCTACGGCGAGCAGGTCGCTACCGTGGCTGCCACCGGCAACAAGAACTTCAGCCGCTTCATGGGCTGGGCCGACGCTGCCCGCCAGCTGCTGGTGATGGCAAACGCAGATAACCCCCGTGACGCACAGCAGGCTGTGGACCTGGGTGCTGAGGGCATCGGCCTGTGCCGTACCGAGCATATGTTCTTTGCAGAGGACCGCATCAAGGCCGTGCGTGAGATGATCTGCGCTCGTACCGTGGAGGAGCGTGAGACTGCTCTGGCTAAGGTCGAGCCGTTCCAGCAGAACGACTTCGAGGCCATGTACCGCATCATGGGCGAGCGTCCCATGACCATCCGTTATCTGGACCCGCCCCTGCACGAGTTCCTGCCCACCAAGGAGGAGGACATCAAGGAGCTGGCCGCCGATATGGGCATGACCTACGATGATCTGAAGAACGTCGTTTCCAGCCTGCATGAGTTCAACCCCATGATGGGCCACCGCGGTTGCCGTCTGGCTGTCACCTATCCGGAGATCGCTGCCATGCAGACCCGTGCCGTCATCAAGGCTGCCCTGAACGTCAGCGCTGAGACCGGCAAGATGATCACCCCCCACATCATGATCCCCCTGGTGGGCGAGGTCAAGGAGCTGAAGTACGTCAAGGATGTGGTCGTCGGCGTGGCTGACAAGCTGATCGCTGAGGCTGGCGTGGATATGAAGTACGAGGTCGGCACCATGATCGAGATCCCCCGTGCAGCTCTGACTGCCGGCGAGATCGCCAAGGAAGCAGACTTCTTCAGCTTCGGCACCAACGACCTGACCCAGATGACCTTCGGCTTCAGCCGTGACGACGCAGCCAAGTTCCTGACTGCTTACTACGAGACCAAGATCTACGAGAGCGATCCGTTCCAGCACCTGGATCAGAACGGCGTGGGCCGTCTGGTGCAGATGGCTGCTGCCGATGGCCGTGCTACCCGTCCCGAGCTGGGCCTGGGCATCTGCGGCGAGCACGGCGGCGACCCCACCAGCGTGGAGTTCTGCCACAAGGTCGGCCTGGACTACGTCAGCTGCTCTCCCTTCCGTGTGCCCATCGCACGTCTGGCTGCTGCACAGGCTGCGATCAAGAACCCCCGCAAGTAATCGCGTGAGGGCTTGAGAAAGCACGAATAAAGCATAATGAACCGCCTCGGTTTCCGAAAGGGGAAGCCGGGGCGGTTTTTTTGCGCTCACGGAGGGGCAGATGAAAAACGCAGTATGAATATATACCATGTAAAAGTGAATATATGCTAAAATTTCGGGAAAATACTTGCATTTTCATGAAAATGGGTGTATGATAACACCTGCCGACGAAATGCCGACAATCAACAAGAGAGGGAGAGATACTATTATGTCTTTGAAGAAGAAAATTGCTGCGGCTTTCATCGCCTGTGCGATGACGCTTGCCATGGTTCCTTCCGCCTTCGCCTGCACGGCACTCTATGTCGGCAGTGACCTTACCGAGGATGGCACCACCATGTTTGGCCGGATCGAGGATCTGGGCACCAACGATTACAATAAGCTGTTCAACATCAGCCCCGCCGGGAAGCACACCGCAGGCGAGGTGTACGAGGGCTGCTACGGCTTTACCTACACCTTCACCCACGACAGCTACCGCTACACTGCCCGCCGGGACGACAACGGTCTGGGTGTCTGCCCGGACTGCGACAGCACCCACGAGCACACCCCCTATGAGGAGGCTGGCACCAACGAGAAGGGCGTCATGGTCTCTGCCACCGAGTCTCTCTACGGCACCGACGCCGTGCTGAGCGTAGACCCCTATGTGGACAACGGCATTGAGGAAGCCGAGATCACCACGGTGCTGCTGAGCGAAGCTTCCACGGCCCGCGAGGGTGTTGCCCTGCTGACCTCCATCTACGACAACGTCGGTGCAGCCGGCGGCTCCGGCGTGTTCATTGCCGACCAGAACGAGACCTGGTTCGTGGAGAACCTGACGGGCCACACCTACCTTGCCCTGAAGCTCTCCTCCAGCGTGGCCTTCATGCAGCCCAACATCGCCGCTATAGGCAAGATCGATCTGGATGACACCGACCATGTGGTGGCCTCTGCCAACCTGATCTCCGTGGCCCAGAAGGCCGGCACCTTTGTGGGCGACGCCGCTGCCAATGTCATCGATCTGAATGCCTCCTACAACGGCGACAGCGCATCGGACCGCATGGCAGCCGGCCTGAACTACCTGTACGGCACCGACACCTTTACGAAGGACAACTACAGCGAGACCGACTTTGCTATCAGCAACGTCGGCGAGAACGGTGCCATCGTCCCGGTCTACTCCAACATCCAGCTGACCAAGAAGTTCTCGGTGGAGGATTCCATCCACTTCTTTCAGACCGAGCCCATCGCCAAGACGGGCAATGTGGAGACTCATCTGTTCCAGGTGAGCGCCACCGGCGATCTGAACACCGCCATTACCGAGTGGACCGCTTTTGACGACAACGTGTACAACGCCTTCGTCCCGTACTATCCGATGCTGACCACCGACACCGCAGATGTCTACAAGGTCTCGGTCCATACGGTCACCCGTTCCAAAGAGCAGCCCACCGAGGGCGTCTGGTATCAGGATGCCAAGGGCCGCTACTATACCTACCCGGACGACTGGACCGACTCCTTCTACGGCGTGCGTGACGCCCTCTCCAACCTGCTGACCTACGGCAGCAATGGCAATCAGGTCACCGCAAAGGATCGGGCAGCAGCCAAGGCCAGCTATGCTGCGCTCCAGCAGGAGATCATGGCCGACTACGCCGATATGAAGGCCGCCGTTGCCGCCGCCGACACGCTTGAGGCCAAGCAGGCTGCCGCCACCAACGCCAGCAATGCCATGAGCCAGAAGGTGTACAACACCACCCTGAAGATGTACAATAAGCTCCAGGCCAAGACGGCCGCCCGGGCATGGGTCAGCTCTCTGCTGCACTGATGCTTTGCAGCGCCTGAGGCGTTTCCCATAAAACCGCAGCGCCCCCGGTTTCCATGACAGGAAGCCGGGGGCGCTTTGTTGTGTATGGGGGAGGGCAGGGCTGCAAAACGGGCGGCAGCTTACTTTTGCTCCAGTGCCTCGAAGTGGTAACGGGGCTGGCCCTGGCTTTTTTTGCCGTATTCGATGGCCTGGGTGGGGCAGTAGCTGATGCAGGCCATGCAGTGGGTACACTGGCTGCCCCATACAGGCCGGCCTGCCGTCAGGCGGATGTTGTTCAGTGGGCAGCGCTGGACGCATTGTCCGCATCCGATGCAGCGGTCATCCGCCCGGAAAGGTCCGGCCTTGACGAAGAACCGGTAAAAGATAGGGTTGACCGGCCCGCTCATAAAACGATCGTACAGATTTTGGCGGGTGGGGGCAAAAGGCTGTCCGGCCTGGATGCAGTCAATGGTCTGCTGGATAGCAGGGGCGGCGCTGTCCACGATGCGCCTGGCCTGGGCCGGGTCCGGGGCGGAGAACATGGCAATGTAGTTCTCCGGCATCTGGATGGGGGCGGTACCCATGGGGCGCAGCTGCTTGCGCTGTGCCAGCCGGCGGTTATAGTGGTCGGCGCTGCCGATCTCGCTGCCGCAGTCCATCACAAACCAGATGCGCTGTGCCTGGGGCAGCGGCGTGGCCTCCAGCCATTGCTCTACGATCCGGGGGATGCGCCAGGCGTAGGTGGGGGTCACCAGCACGATATCCGGCCCGGTCTGCACCGGGGAGGTGTCCGCAGCCTGGATGCGGACATTCAGGTCCAGCGTTGGCACGCAGAGGGCCTGTGCGATCTGGGCGGCGATATACCGGCTGTTGCCGGTGCCGGAAAAATACAGTACCATCATTCCTGTCCTTTCTGGGGCAGATCCCCGGCATCCAGCACGGGGATGCCGGCCTCTTGCAGCAGCGCAGCAAATACCCCCTGACCGGGGATCTTGCGGCCGGTAAAGCTGCCGTCGTAGATCTCCTTTGCGCCGCAGCTGGGGCTGCGGGACTGCAGGATGGCAAGGTCTGCTTTTTGTTCCCGTGCGATCTCCAGGGCCTTGGCCGCTCCGGTCCGGAACTCCCGGTCTACGCTGACGCCGTCCCGGTTGATCACCTGTCCGGCCACGATCTCGGCCGGGCTGCGGGGCGTGGGCAGTCCGCCCAGCACCTCCGGGCAGACCGGGATCACCCGGTGTCCCTGTACAAAGTCCAGAACAGCAGGGCAGTAGTTGCTGCCGCCGCTGTACTTGCAGTTCTGCCCCAGCAGGCAGGCGCTTACCAGAATGGTCATGGCGTTACCCTCTCTTTTTTGGTGGCGGCCGGTATGGTTTTGCCGGCCGGTTTGGGTCCATTATACTGTATCCCGCCGGGAATGTACAGCAGCAGAACGCAGCGCCGCTCTCCCCCTCAAAGAAGGGGAAGGGCGGCGCTGGCGAGGGGTTGGGATGAGAAAAGACAGAAAAGATGACTTGGTCAGGCAGCGGCCTTACTCGGCAGCTGCGTTGGTGCCGGCAATGCGGCCAAAGGTCAGGCAGTCGGCCACGGCGTTGCCGCCCAGACGGTTGCCGCCGTGGATGCCGCCGGTGACCTCACCAGCTGCATACAAGCCGGGAATGTGGTGCTTTGACAGCAAAAAGTCTGCCCCGCTGCCGAGGGTCCCAGCAGCGGGGCAGACAGTTCATATACGTTTGGTCAGGAAAGGATGCCTGTGGACTGCAGGAACAGCACCAGCATCATAACAGGGGCAACGTAGCGGATCATGACCCGGTAGATCTTTTTGCGGGTGAAGCGGGCGCCGCCCTTCTCCATCTCCTCCACCACATAGTCCGGGCCGACCACCCATCCGATCAGGATGGTGGACAGCAGGGCGATCAGGGGCATCATCACGCTGTTGCTGACATAGTCCATGATGTCCAGCAGCTGGCCGGTGGAGCCGTTGGGCAGCTGCACCTCAAAGTAGAAGATGCTGTAACCCAGGGCAATCACTGCGGAGGCAGCCAGATATACGCCCGAGAGCACCAGCACGGTCTTTTTGCGGTTGGTGTGCAGGATCTCCATGCAGTTGGCTACAATGGACTCCAGCACCGAGATGCAGCTGGTAAGGGTGGCAAAGATGGCGGCTACAAAGAACAGCACGCCCACCACCACACCGGCGGCACCCATGGCGTTAAAGACCTTGGGCAGCGAGACGAACATCAGGCTGGGGCCTGCGCCCATGCCCTCCACGCCGGAAAAGACATATACAGCAGGGATAATCATGGCACCGGCCAGCAGGGCCACGCCGGTGTCAAAGAACTCGATCTGGTTGACGGCACGGTTCAGGTTGACATCCGGTTTGACGTAGGAACCATAAGTGATCATGATGCCCATGGAAACGCTGAGCGAGAAGAACAGCTGGCTCATGGCGTCCAGCAGGATCTGCAAAAAGCGGGAGACCGTAAGCCCCTCGAGATGGGGGGTCAGGTAGTAGACAAAGCCTTCCATACCGGTGCGCATCTGGCCGGAGGCATCGGTGTGGCGCAGGGTCAGGGAGTAACCGGCGATCACGACCACCAGCACCAGCAGCACCGGCATCATGTACCGGGACACCCGCTCAATGCCATCCTGCACGCCATTGTAAACGATGAAGGCGGTGACCCCCATGAACAGCAGGGCAAACACCACAGGCGATACCGGCGAGGAGATAAAGCTGGTAAAATAGTTGTCCTGGGCGGCGGCAGCGGCCTGACCAGTCAGGTAGGACACTGCATATTTCGTGATCCATCCGCCAATGACCGCATAGTAGGTCATGATGAGCACCGGCACCAAAAAGGTCAGGATGCCCAGAAAACGCCACCGGGGGTGCATCTCCGTATAGGCGCCGATGGCGCTCTTTTTTGTGCGGCGGCCAATGGCGATGTCCGAGGTCAGCAGGGTGAAGCCGAAGGTCAGCACCAATGCCAGGTACACCAGCAAAAACAATCCGCCGCCGTCCTTGGCTGCCAGGTAGGGGAAACGCCACAGATTGCCCACGCCTACCGCACTGCCTGCGGCCGCCAGCACAAAGCCGACCTGGCCGGAAAAATGATTCGTCTTCTTTTCCATATCCACACAAACTCCTCTTACCGCAATATTGTGCAGGTGCCCGCAAAGGGCTTGCAAAGGTAGGATAACACAGGTTATAATATTAGTAAACAAAATGTTTTTACTGTGCTATATAACAAAATCTAATGGGTAAGCAGAATGAGAGAACAAAAAGACCGCTATGAGATATTTTTGAAGGTTTGCGAGACCGGCAGCTTCTCCAAAGCAGCCCAGGCGCTGAACTATACCCAGTCCGGCATCAGCCAGATGATGGCCGGTCTGGAGGAGGAATTGGGGGTGCAGCTGTTTGCCCGGGTCAAGCGGGGCGTGCTGCTGACCGACAATGGCCAGAAGCTGACGCCCTATATCCAGGAGATGGTAAACCAGAAGGCCCAGCTGCGGCAGGCGGCGTTCAACATCAATCACAAGATCGAGGGGCGGCTGCGCATCGGCAGCTTTTCCAGCGTGACGGTGCTGTGGATGCCGGATGTGCTGCATTTTTTCCGCACCCATTATCCCCGGGTGGAGATCCAGATCCTGGACGGCAACTACGACGAGATCCGGGACTGGATCATCCATGGTCAGGTGGACTGCGGCTTTTTGTCCTCCATCGTGGAGGATGAGCTGCAATTTTATCCGCTGTACGATGACCCTCTGTGTGCAGTGCTGCCGGAAGGGCATCCCCTGGCCCGGCGTCCGCAGGTCACCCTGCCGGAGCTGTGCCGCTGCCCTATGGTGATGGAAGCCCCCGGCTGCGACAACGATATCCAGCACCTGCTGGCCCGCAGTCCGGTGCAGCCGGATGTGCTGTACAGCTTCCGGGATGATGCGCCCATCATGGCATTTGTGCGCAGCGGCTTGGGGGTGACCATCTCCCAGGAGCTGGTGCTCCGGGCGTTTGGCGCACAAGGGCTGGAAGCCCGGCCGCTTTTCCCCCGGGTCAACCGGACCATTGGGCTGGCATTTTCCCGCACAGCCAGCTCGGTGGTCTCCCGCACGCTGCTGCAATATCTGCGGGAGCGGTTCGGAGAGGATGCGCCGCCGGAGCGCAAAGGATAAGCCTGCAAAAAATAAAGGGCCTGCACAAGAGGCTGCCTCCAAATAAGAAAACATTGGTTCTGGCTGAGAGATTTGCCCCATAGCACCCTGGAAAGGGCTTGGAAATACATCCAGTATTCCACGCGCCCTTTCCAGGGCACTCTGGGCACAAATCTCCGGGCCAGAACTGCTACGCACCCGCCGCCCGGCGATTTTGGGCTAGTGCAAGGAAAAGCAGCGCAGGCATCCTTGCTGGCTGGCAAGCTGCTTTGACGCAGCAATTGCACAAAATCGTCAGTCGGCGGGCAATGGTTTCTTATTCGGAGGCAGCCAAGTGCAGACCCTTTATTTTTTAAGATGTCACAGCAGGAGCAGCTCCAGCAGAAAGACCAGGCTGCAGCAGATGACGGCCACCGGGAACAGTCCGGCCCCCATCCAGGCAGCCAGGATGCCGGCAGCCAAAGCAGCGGCCCCTGCAAGGGGCGACTGGGTGGCCTCCATAATGGCCGGAAATGTCATAACTGCAAGTGTAACATAGGGAACATAATACAAAAAGGACTGAATGAACCGGTTTTTGATGGGTTTCCGGATCAAGGTCAGGGGCAGTACACGGATGGCGTAGGAGACGGCGGCCATTACGGCGATATAGACTGCATTACTGTGCATGGGGACACCCTCCTTCCTGCGGGGGCTGTACTGGGAACAGCACCGCCCCTGCGCTGGAGATCAGCACCGTGAGCAGGATGGTGCGGCTCCCGTCCGAAAGGCTGCGCACCCCCGGCAGATACCGGCACAGAAAACTCAGCCCAAAGCTCACTGCCACCAGCCCGGCCACCACCCGGCTCTTTTTGGCTGGGGGGATGATGATGGCCAAAAACATCCCGTACAGCGCCACACTCAGGGCGCTGACAGCCCGCAGCGGCAGGGCGCTGCCCGCCAGGATACCCAGAGCCGTGCCGCAGGCCCAGGCCGGTGCGGCCAGCAGGATGGCGCCATAGGTATAATAAGGGTTCAGGTACCCCGGCCTTGCAATGGTGATGCCGAACAGCTCGTCGGTCACATCATAGCCGATGAGCAGCCGGTGGATAAAGGGTGTGCCCGGTGCAAAACGCTGGGCCAGGGCGCAGCTCATCAGCAGATACCGAGCGTTGGCGATCAGGGTGATGACCGCTACTTCCAGGTAGGTGGCCCCTGCGCCGATCAGCGCAAAGGCTGCATACTCCCCGGCCGAGGCGTTGTTCAGCAGGCTGGCGAAAAAGCCCTCCAGGGGGGTAAGACCGGCTCTTTTGGCCGCAATGCCCAGCGAGAAGGACACCGCAAAGTAGCCCAGCGCAATGGGCACACCATCCCGCATCCCGTCGCAGAGCGCTTTGCGGCTGAACGCATAGGGCCGGTGTGCCCCACGGGCAGCAACAGCAGAATTCATGCTTCAAGTTCCTTTCCATATCCCGTCTATCCGTGGCGGACGGTACAGCCCGCACAAAAACATTCAAATTTATTATACAGCGCAATGCCCAAAAGTCCAGACGGATATTTGGCAATGCTGCGGCCTGCGGGCAGCAAAAAGCCCCCTGCCGGGGCAGGGGGCAAAGCGTGTTTTTTAGTTGTCGTCGTTGTCCAGTTTCAGCACGGCGGTAAAGGCCTCGCTGGGCAGGGAGACCGAGCCCAGCTGACGCATCTTCTTTTTGCCTTCCTTCTGCTTTTCCAGCAGCTTCTTTTTACGGGTGATATCGCCGCCGTAGCACTTGGCCAGCACGTCCTTGCGCATGGCCTTCACGGTCTCACGGGCAATGATCTTGCCGCCGATGGCTGCCTGCACCGGGATCTCGAACAGGGTGCGGGGGATGTTGTCCCGCAGCTTTTCGCAGATGCGGCGGCCCTTGGCATAAGCGTTGTCCCGGAATACGATCATGGACAGGGCGTCCACTACCTCGCCGTTCAGCAGGAAATCCAGCTTGACCAGGTCGCTCTCCCGGTACTCCTTGAACTCGTAGTCGTAGCTGGCGTAGCCCCGGCTGCGGCTCTTGATGGCATCAAAGAAGTCGTAGACGATCTCGCCCAGGGGCAGGGCGTAGTGCAGGTCCACCCGCACGTCATCCAGGTACTTCATATCGATCAGTACGCCCCGCTTCTGCTGGCACAGGTCCATCAGGCTGCCCACATAATCGTTGGGGGTGTACAGGTGCACGTCCACAAACGGCTCCTCCTGCTTGACGATGTTGGAGGGGTCCGGGTAGCTGGAGGGGTTGTCGATCATCTCTACGGTGCCGTCGGTCATGGTCAGGCGGTAGCGCACGCTGGGGGTGGTGGTGATCAGGTCCAGGTCAAACTCCCGCTCCAGCCGCTCGGTGATGATCTCCATGTGCAGCAGGCCCAAAAATCCGCACCGGAAGCCAAAGCCCAGGGCCGCACTGGTCTCCATCTCAAAGGTCAGGGAGGCATCGTTCAGCTGCAGCTTTTCCAGTGCATCCTTCAGGTCCGGGTAGCGGGCGCCGTCGGCGGGGTAGATGCCGCAGAACACCATGGGCTTGACCTGACGGTAGCCGGGCAGCGCCTCGGCCGTGGGGCGGGAAGCCAGGGTGACGGTGTCGCCCACCCGGGTGTCCTGCACGGTCTTGATACTGGCGGTCAGGTAACCGACTTCGCCGGCAGTGAGCTGGTCGCAGGGGGTCAGGCTGGTGGCGCCCATGTGGCCTACTTCTACCAGGGTGAACTGAGCGCCGGTGGCCATCAGGCGGATGGTGTCGCCCGGCTTGACCGTGCCTTCAAACACACGGATATAGACGATGACGCCCTTGTAGCTGTCGTAGATGCTGTCAAAGATCAGCGCTTTCAGGGGGGCATCCGGGTCGCCGGTGGGGGCGGGGATGTCGGTGACCACCCGCTCCAGCACCTGGTCGATGTTCAGGCCGGTCTTGGCCGAGACCCGGGGCGCATCCAGGCAGGGCAGACCGATCACATCTTCGACCTCCTGGGCGACCTCCTCCGGGTGGGCGCTGGGCAGGTCGATCTTGTTCAGGATGGGTACCAGCTCCAGGTCATGCTCCAGAGCCATGTAGGTGTTGGCCAGGGTCTGGGCTTCCACGCCCTGGGTGGCGTCCACCACCAGGATAGCGCCCTCACAGGCGGCCAAGCTGCGGGAGACCTCGTAGGCAAAGTCCACATGGCCCGGGGTGTCGATCAGGTTGAAATCGTAGCTCTTGCCGTCCTTGGCGGTGTACTGCATGGTCACGGCGCGGGCCTTGATGGTGATGCCCCGCTCCCGCTCGATGTCCATGTTGTCCAGGATCTGGTTTTCCATGGTGCGCTCGTCTACGCTCTGGGTCAGCTCCAGGATGCGGTCCGACAGGGTGGACTTGCCGTGGTCGATATGGGCGATGATGCAGAAATTGCGGATATTGTCTCTTGCCATGTGTTCCTCCCAACAGGAAAAAATCAGTGTATATACAACCAGGAAAAATAGACCGGGCGCAATGCCCGATACAGATCAAAAGCCGGGGTCAGTTGTTCAGGATCCAGTCCTCCACTGCAATGGTCTGACCGCCGGAGAGGTAGACCCGGGGCACCCGGCGGGAAACGCCGCACAGCAGCTCATAGGGGATGGTGCCGATCTTGCGGGCGATGGTCTCGGCGCTGTCGCTGCACGATCCGCCCCAGAGGATGGCCTCGTCTCCCTCCTGCACCTGGGGCAGAGCGGAGACATCCACCAGCATCTGGTCCATGCAGACCCGGCCCAGCACCGGGCAGGGCGTTCCGCTGATCTCCACGATGCCTTGGCCGCAGCTCAAAAAGCGGGAATACCCGTCCGCATATCCGGCACACAGGGTGGCGGCCCGGGTGGGGGATTGGGCGGTAAAGCGCCGCCCGTAGCTGACACACTGGCCGGGCTGCAGGGTCTTGACCTGGCTCACCACGGTCTTGAGCTTCATCACCGGCGCAAAGCAGTTGCTGCGGACCTCGTCGCTGGGGTCGTATCCATATAGGATGATGCCAGGCCGGGCCATGCAGCGCTCCGCCGGCAGGCCGTCGGGCCAGTCGGGGTGCAGCATCACGCCGGCGGAGTTATCGCAGTGCAGCAGCGGCGGTTCAAACCCGGCGGCTTTCAGTGCCTGGTAGGTGCGCAGAAACAACCCGTACTGCTCCTGCGTGTAGGCAGTGGGGTCGGCGCTGGTCTCGTCCGCAACTGCAAAATGCTGGAATAAGCCGGTGACTTGCAGCCCCGGCAGGCGGCACACGTTGACCATTGCGGCAATGGCGGCATCAAAGTCCGTGCGCAGGGCAAAACCGATGCGCCCCATGCCGGTGTCCGCTTTCAGGTGTACCTGCACCCGGCCCCCGGCGGCCTGGGCGGCCTGGCTCAGGGCGACGGCCTGCTCTGAGGAGTAGCAGGCTGCCGTGAGCTGATGCTGGATCAGAGCGGAGGCATAGCTGGGCTGGACGTGCCCCAGGATCAGGATCGGCAGGGTCAGCCCAGCCCGGCGCAGCTGCACCGCTTCGGCCAGACAGCTTACCGCCAGCCAGGCAGCCCCGGCCTGGGCCAGTGCGCGGGCGCACTGTACAGCGCCATGGCCGTAGGCATCGGCTTTGACCACGGCGCACAGGGGGCGTCCCGGAGCGTGGCGCTGCACAGCGGCAAAATTGGCACGCAAAGCGTCCAGGTCGATCTCGGCCCAGACGTGTTTTTCAAAGGAAAAGCTCTCCATGTTCAGGAATCTTCTTTCTGTTGGTCTGTGGCGGCGGTGCCGCGGCCGGTGTGCAGGGGCCGCCAGCCGTCAATGCCGCTTTCCTGCAGAGCATGCAGGGTCTTTTGCCGGAATGCGTGGTCGGTGCGGCAGCGCTGGTGTACGAACATCTTGGTCTCCTCCCGCACGGTGATGCCGTCGGCGGGGCAGCGGCTCTTGACGATGGGCCAGCCTTCCTCCCGGACAGCGGCACGCACCTCCTGCTCGGTGGCCAGCAGCATGGGCCGGATCATGGTCAGGTCCCGGCGGGACAGATAGGTGACCGGGGAAAAACAGCCGATGCGCCCTTCCCGCCAGAGGTTCATATAAAAGGTCTCGATGGCGTCGTCCAGGTGATGGCCCAAAGCCACCTTGTTGCAGCCCAGCTGCTGGGCTGCGGTGTGCAGCGCGCCCCGGCGGAGTTTCGCGCACAGGGCGCAGGGGTTCTTCTCCTTCCGGTAGTCGAACACCACTGGGCCGATCTCGGTGCGGCGGATCTCATAAGGGACCCCCGCCGACGCAAACAGCTGCTCTAAAGCAGAGTAATCGCTGGGTGTGCCGCCAAACTGGGGGTCCAGGGTCACGGCCTGGATCTCAAAGTCGAAACCGATGTATTGCCGCAGCAGGGCCAGGCCCATGGTCAGGGCTACACTGTCCTTGCCGCCGGAAACGCCTACCAATACCCGATCCCCCGGGGCGAGCATCTCATAGTCCTGCACGGCTTTGCGCATCAGTCCGCACAGTCGCTGGGCTGCTTTCTGCTCGCTCATGACAGACTCACTCCTTCGATCAGATTCACGACATCGTTGATAGAAGCCAGCTTGGTCAGGGCCGATACATATACAGTATCCCCGCTGGGGTATTCCACCGTAGCCAGGATGCCATAGTAGGCCTGCAGGTCATACCGGCGTGCGGTAACGGCGGCCCCCTCCACCGTCAGGTTGACCTTGCGGGGGCTGATCACGCCGTAGGCTTGTTTCAGATCCTTCTCAGACTGTGCCAGGTAGTCCGGGTAGGTGGTCTTGTCGCCCCGCTGCATCAGCACGATCTGATAGTTGGGGTCAGAGGCATCCTCTGCCGAGGCCAGCCGCAGGGCGTGCCCCAGGGTGGGGTCCTCGGTCATGCCGCACAGGGGCCAGGTCTCCCCCTCATAATAGACGGTCAGGCCGTTTTCCGCAGTGTAATGGGTGTCCGGATGGGCAGGGACACGGCGGTTTACCAGCAGGGTCAGCCCCATGTAGGCGGCGGCCCCCAAAAGCACTACGACACCCATGGCAAGCAGCAGCTTGGAACTGCGGCGCTGGGCGGCATCCCGCCGGTCGATCTCTCTGGGCATAAGCAAAAGCTCCTTTATCCTTATCAAGATAGAGTTGTATTTTTTCAGATACACCTTAGTATAGCACAACTGCCCTTAAAATTGTAGCGCCGCCGCAGAGAAAATCTGCGCAGGAGGCAAAAAGAAATGAAAAAATCCAAAAAGAGAAATCGAATGATTTCAAGAGATTTCAAGAGATTTTAAGAGCAATAAAAATTTGTGCCGAAAAAATCGAAAATTCCTGTTGACAGGTCTCTTTTTGTGATGTATACTGACACACGCGCCCTGAGAAGGACGCCTGAAACGTCAAAAAGCTTATCAGGAGGAAATAGATATGAGCACTACTCTCGTAAAGCCCGCTGAAGTCGAGCGCAAGTGGTATCTGCTCGACGCTACCGGCAAGTCGCTGGGCCACGTCGCTGCTGAGGCTGCTGTTCTGCTGCGCGGCAAGCAGAAGGTCAATTATACCCCCAACGTGGACTGCGGCGATTTCGTCGTTGTCGTGAACTGCGACAAGGCTGTGCTGACCGGCAACAAGGCTGAGCAGAAGTTCCACATCACCCACAGCAAGTACATCGGCGGCCTGAAGAAGATTCAGTACAGCAAGCTGATGGCTGAGCACAGCGACCTGGCTATGACCTATGCCGTCAAGGGCATGGTCCCGTCCAACACCATTGGCGCAAAGGCTATGACCCGCCTGCACTGCTACCAGGGTGCTGAGCATGCCCACGCAGCACAGAAGCCCGAGAAGATCGAGTTCTAAGAAGGAGGCAATTGAATTATGTACGAAACCAAACCTTATTTCTACGGCACTGGTCGTCGTAAGAATTCCGTTGCCCGCGTTCGCGTGTACACCGGCACCGGCAAGATCACCATCAACGATCGTGATATCGACAACTACTTCGGTCTGGAGACCCTGAAGCTGATCGTCCGTTCTCCGCTGGTCCTGCTGGGCCTGGAGGGCAAGTACGACATCGTGGTCCGCGTTGCTGGCGGCGGCGTGTCTGGTCAGGCTGGCGCTATCCGTCACGGCCTGAGCCGCGCCCTGCTGCAGCAGAGCGATGAGAACCGCCCCCTGCTGAAGAAGGCTGGCTTCCTGACCCGCGATCCTCGTATGAAGGAGCGTAAGAAATACGGTCTGAAGGCCGCTCGTCGTGCTCCCCAGTTCTCCAAGCGCTGATTTTTCTATCAGATCTTTCACGGCTCTGCTTCGGCAGAGCCGTTTTTGTTTGACCGCCTATACCTCAAAAAAGCCGCAGAGGGCGTTTGCTCTCTGCGGCTTTTTCTATCAGTGCATCCGCTGGTCTCGCAGCCGGGTCAGATAGGCTTCGGCCTGGCGGGCCTCGGGGGTAAAGGCGTTGTTCTTCCACCAGCTCCACAGGCTGGCCGCCACGGTCAGACCGGCGGTGACGGCCTGTTCCAGCGCGGCGCTTTCAATGGGCAGCACCGGCTTGCCTGCGGCGCTCAGCAGCTGGTTGGTCAGTGCCAGGGCAAGCACGGCGGTGCGGGCCAGGGTGGCGGCGGTGATCTTAGGTTCCTGCATAGTATCCATACCTCTCTTTCTGTTGCTGTTCCAGGTCCTGGATGCGGTGATTGGCCACCTTCATTTGTTCTTCCAGGATGGGGATGCGGCGGGCAAAATGGTTGTGCTCCCGCACCTCCCGGGTCAGTTCCTCTAATTTGGTGTCGGTGACAGCCTGGCTCTTGCTGTTGGAGATCAGCACGCCAGCCAGGGTGACGGCACCGGCAATGATGGCGGAAAGGATGCTCTCCATCCCAGACTCACCCCTTCCAGCGGCGTTTTGCGGTGGATACGTCCAAATGGACGAAGCTTGGATAAAGGCCGATGCCACCGCTGTGGGGCAGCAGGGTCTCGGCATAGGCGGCCACCTGCGCCGGTGCATGGCCGCAGACCCGGATGTCCGCCGCCCGTCCATACAGATGCTGGCTGTGAGGGCTGGCATTGGGGATGGAATGGTTATAGGCGGGGGTGCGGTAGCCGCTGTTCACAACAACAGGGGCATTAAAGTGGGTCCGCACCTGTTCCAGCAGCTGCACCAGCTGTGGGGAGATGAACAGGGGGTCGGAGCCGTCCTTGCAGGCAAACTCCCGCACCCGAAAATGCGTGCTGAGTTTCTGCGCCCCTTCCTGCGTAAGAGAGTAGGCGTTGGCTTCTGTCATCAGACCTTCCTTTCTTTTATGGCGGCGGTCAATCCTCCACCAGATATGTCCCCTGGAACCCGCTGATCCAGCCGCTGTGTTCCGGTGCGCCCCGGATGGCGCGGATGCGCAGGTCCAGCGCCCAAGGGGACTGGGCAGTATGGTTTTGGAAGCGGTAGATCTGTCCGCTGCGGGCCTGCTCGGTCAGCGTCTCCCACGCAGGGGCGGGGTCACGGGCGTTGTTGGCGGCTTCCACCGTGAACTGTGCGTCTGCGGGGATGTTTCCCTCCACCTTCAGGCGCAGCAGCTGCGTCCGTTTGCCGGTGTCCACAGGGGCGGCCAGCTGGATACTGGCCTCTGTGGGGACGTAGGGCGGCTCGCCTTTGCGGAACGTGAAGCGGTAGGGCGGAGCGGCGGCCCGTCCATCGGTGGCGGTAAGGGTCAGGCTATGGGTGGAGCCCTTCACCAGCGCCGCCAGCTGCCCGTCCGTTACCGTCAGCGTATTGGCTGCCCCCAGCACAGCCTGGAACTGCCGCAGCCGGGTCTCATCCAAACGCTCCTCCACGGTCACCGGGTCGTCATCCGGGTCGGTGACTGTGTATTGCAGGGTAAAGGCGGCGGTCTTTTCCCCCAGGTCCGTGCCGTTGGGGGTCTGGCTGGCAATGACCGGCGCAGAGTTGGAATGGACGGTGCGCTGGGGCGAGACGGTATAAGGGGAGGCGGCGCCGCTTTGGTCCACGGCCCGCACCCGGTACTGCACTTGGGTGCAGCCGCTGGGCAGAGTGTCGGTGTATTGCAGCGCCGTTCCATGATACACCTGCTGAAAACTGCTGCCCCCGTTGGTGCTGCGCTCCAGCTGATACTCCTTCAAATCGCCTTCCGGGTCGGGCGCAGCAGCCCACTGGATCTGTGCCGGACTGCCGCCGGAAAGCTTTTCCGGCAGCGTGATGGAAGCAGGCGCAGCGGGTGGCTGGTCCAGCACCAGGGTGCCGTCCGGCTGTACCATGGCGCTGCCGGAGAGGATCAGGAGGGGGCGTACACCGCCTTTGTCCCAGCTGCAGTTCTGGGCGGCGCTGCTGCCATCGCTGGAGATGGTGTACATCTCGGAATCGCTCATGGAAAACAGGCTGCGGGTCCAATAGGAGACGGGGGTGCTGCCCAAAAGTGCAGCACGTTTTTTGCGGGCGGAGGCGTCTTTGCCCGCTTCAAAATAAGCCAGCTTTGCGCCGTCGGCGGGAGCAGACATCCCCTCGTCGATGCCCAGTTCCAGCAGGCTTGGCAGGAATGCGGTGGTCTCCAGTCCGCTGCTGCCGGTGTGGATAATGCCGTCTATACATTGATCCGGCCCTTCGCACCAGGGGATGCGCACCCGGCGCACCAGCGTTTTGGCGGTTTGGTCCAGCTGGGCAAAAAACTCGTTTTGCAGCCAGGTATGCAGGGCGCTGGCGCCATAGTTGCTGGACCCGATGGCGGCAGTAGTGTGGAAGCTGCGGGTGGTCAACGCCTGCTGCGCCATCAGCCAGCTGCCATCGCAGCTGGAGTCATAGAGCGCCGGGTCCGGATTGCCCTGGTGGACCACCACGAAGGAGGTGGGCGTGCCGTTGCGTTTCAGCCAGACCGTGCTGCCCACGGCCTGGTTTTTCAATAAGGTGTTGGACATGGGTTTTCCTCCTTGTTCAAAATTCCAGCCGGGCCTGTTCTTTGTTCCAGCTGCCGGTGACCGTAAGCCCGGCAAGGGTGCTCAGCTGGTATTGGATCGGCTTGCCCCGAAGCTGCAATTCCAGCTGGGTCAGGCGGCGGTCCAGAGACGTCCAATCCGGGTCTGCGCCGCCTTCGGTCATGCCCAAAGCGGCCCGGACGGCGGCTTTCTCATCCGGAGTCCAGCGGGGCGCAAATGCAGTCAGCACCTGCTTGACGGCATAGGGCGTCCGTCCGGGGGTCAGCGGGGCGTAAAGGTCGGTCATGGCTTGCAGCTGGGTGTCGGTGGCGGCAGTGGTGGTCAGGGTGCCGTCGGGACGGGTGTCCAGGCCGTAAGTCGGGTCGGTGCGCAGGGCAGGGCTGGGGGACACGGTGTCCAGCTGGATGCTGCCGCTGCCGGTGTCCACCGCAGAGATCCGCAGCAGCGCACCCACCTGCGGACGGTCGGGGCAGGGCAGTGCCCCCAGATCCTGGCAGGTGAGCACTACGGTGCCGCCATGGCCATTCACCGACAGCACAGGTCCTTCTTGTGGGATCAGGGCTTCCGCCCGCTGGGCAGCGTCCTGGGCGGCGCGGGATGACTGCTCTGCCTGCTGGGCGGCCTGCTGCGCAGACTGAGAGGCTTTGGCCGCTGTACCAGCTGCCTGGGCTGCCTGTGCAGCGCTGTCCAGCACCTGTGCTACAAATTGTTCGTACAGGCTGGGGGAGGGGTCCGGGACGGTCGCCCCTTCCAGAGAGAGCGTGTCGCCCACGTCGTAGCTGCCGGGGCGGGTATAGGCGGCGTAATCCGCCGGGCCGGTGGCGGCCAGCATCCACTGTCCGCTGCGCCAGCCGGTAAAGCGGCGGTCCACCGGCACCTGTCCGCTGCTGTCCAGGGCGATGGGGGCGGTCAGGGTGCCGTCCTGGTGGCGGATGTACAGCGCCACGGCCCGGCCGGACCAGTCCGGGGGCAGCGAAAAACAGAGGGTGTCCACCCCTTGGGCCTGCTGCGCCCCCAGATGCAGCCGATGGGGCCGGGGCAGATATTCGGTGCCGCCGTCACTGCGGGGGAGGATCTGGATCGGGATATTCAAAGCAAATTCCTTCCTTTCCTTGTAGAGTGAGCAAAAGTCTGCCCGGCCAAAGCAGGCTTTGGTTTCATTCTAACTGCAGGGATGGGATGCGGCAAGGACAGCCTTTTTTATTGGGTTTGGTCATTTTGCTGATACCCCCAAAAGACCCCAGGAAAGCCCCTGGCGGCCCCTGCCTGCAACCGACATCCGGCAAAGGAAATTGTCCGGGACGTGCCGTCTTTTTTGCCTGATTTTGGGGGCAAAAGCCATAGGAAAAAGCCCCCGGAAAGGCGAATATTGCGTCCTCAAATGTTAAAAATTCATGAATAAACGACGGCGTGATTTTACCGAAAAATCAGAGAAAACCACCTAAAATGTGCAGTGAGAGAGAAATGAATGTACAATATGCACAAAAATCATTGTCAAGTAAATAACGAGCCTGGAAGGGGGGATTTGACAAACCGGGCATCGCCTGCTAAAATAATACCCGCTCAACGCACGTTGCAGCGTCTAAAACTTGGTTTCCTGATGTGAAATGCCGTCTGTGCGGCATCCGTGCTCCGGCGGAAAGACCGGGGCCAGAACGGGCGTATTACGCCCGTTGTTTCTGTGGCGGCACATGGCCGCTTCCCGCTTTGCACCTGGTGCAGGGCGAACAAGAAAAGAGAGGAGATGTTCTTTATCGTTTCCGCTAAAATCAAACAGTTGATCGAAGGCTGCCGCCGTGCAGCTTCCCATCGGGCACTGGTATTCTGCTTTATGGCTGCCTGCCTGGCGCTGACCCTGGTGGTCACTGCCGCAGACCTGCGCCTGACCTATATCACCGATTCGGAGGGCGCACGTCAGCTGCTGCTGAGCGATGCGAGCGACCCTGCCCGGGTGATGCAGCTGTCCGGCCTGGAAGCTACCGAGGGGGATAAGGTCTACTACACCGCCTTTAGCGGCAATCTGGCTACGCTGAATATCGAGCGGGCTTTTGCAGTAAGCGTCGAGGCCGATGGCGTCGAGATCCCGGTGAAGATGGTGTTCGGCACAGTGGCCGATGCCCTGGAAAAAGCCGGCGTCATCCTGGAAGGGGACGACTACACAGAGCCTGCGCTGGACTCCCTGGTCACTGTGGGCAGCAAGATCGAGGTCCACCGTGTGGACTACCAGGACCGTGTGGAGACCATGGCGGTGCCTTACGATACAGAGTATATCTATACCAGCCTGTACTTCCGCAACAAGAACCGCACCACCACGGTGCAGCACGGCGCAGCCGGTCAGCAGACCGTTACGACCCGTGACCGCTATGTGGACGGCGAGCTGGAGAACAGCATGGTGGTGGACGTGACCACAACGGTGGAGCCGGTGGATCACGTCATCAAGACGTATGGAGACGGTGCGCCGGTTTCGCCCCTCACCGGGCCGGACGGCACCACCAATGCACCGGCCAGCTACAGCCAGGTGCTCACCGGCAAGGCCACCGGCTATTACTCCCGCGGGGGCAAAGGTTCCTCCGGGCTGGGCCTGGGCTACGGCACGGTGGCGGTGGACCCGGATGTGATCCCCTACGGCACGCTGCTGTATATCACCTCTACCGACGGCAGGTTTGTGTACGGCTATGCCCTGGCTACCGACACCGGCATTGCTTTGCAGAACGGTCAGATCCTGGTGGACCTGTTCTATGAGACCTACGCAGAATCCGTCATCAACGGCGCCATTCAAGTCAATGTTTATGTGGTGGAGTAAACCCGCCGCTTTTTGATCGCAGGACCCCGGTCTTGTCCCTTTTGCAGGGATAAGGCCGGGGTCCTTTTTGCTGCAATAGTCATACGATTGGTAGATCTCTACCAATTAAGGTCACGGATCAACAATATTTCGGCATTTTAAGACTGCAACTGTCATGTTTGACGATATTTCTCGTAAAGAATTGTCTAGGATGTATATAACAGAAAAATATGACCGAAAAGATTATGGTAGATTTTCTGGAAAAAGCCTTGAAAATTTGCCTGGAATTCTTTAATATAAAAGGGTAAAAGCTGCAGGCTGTCACGGTCTGCACGGGGAGGAGCTGTTTATGAAACCGACCGAAGAGAAAATCCGGGCCAACGCGTCGGACCTGCCGATCTATTTGTTCAAGCAGGGCAATAACTGCGAGGCCTACCGTTATTTCGGCGCTCATCTGGATCGCCGCGCCGGAGAGCAGGGCGTGGTGTTCCGTGTATGGGCGCCGCATGCCGTTGCAGTCAGTGTGGTGGGTGATTTCAATAGCTGGAAGCCCGGCAGCCACCCGATGCAGAAGGTGGACGGCGACTCTATCTGGGAGCTGTTTATTCCCGGCGTGCAGGAGTACGATATCTACAAATACTGCGTCACGACCCGTGCCGGAGATCTGGTCTATAAGGCGGACCCCTATGCTTTCCACGCCGAGACCCGCCCCTCCAACGGCAGCAAGGTTTATGACCTGGAGGGCTTTGGCTGGCACGATGAAGCCTGGATGGAAGCCCAGAAGAAAGCGGACGTGATCAACGGCCCGATGAATATCTACGAGATGCACGCCGGCAGCTGGAAAATGAAGCCGGACGGCGCACCGTACAACTACTCGGAGCTGGCAGATCAGCTGATCCCCTACATCACGGAGATGGGCTACACCCATGTGGAGCTGCTGCCGGTGATGGAGTATCCCTTTGACGGCAGCTGGGGCTACCAGGTCACCGGATACTTTGCCCCCACCAGCCGCTACGGCACCCCCAAAGACCTGATGGCTTTTGTGGATAAGCTGCATACCGCCGGCATCGGCGTTATCATGGACTGGGTGCCTGCGCACTTCCCTAAGGATGCGTTTGGCCTGTACCGTTTCGACGGCGAGCCCTGCTACGAGGACCCCAACCCCCGCCGCGGTGAGCACAAAGAGTGGGGCACCATGGTGTTCGACTTTGGCCGCAACGAAGTACAGAGCTTTTTGATCTCCAGCGCACTGTACTGGCTGGAGCAATACCATATCGATGGACTGCGGGTGGATGCAGTGGCCTCGATGCTGTACCTGGATTATAACCGCCGGGACGGCGAGTGGGAGGCCAACAAGAACGGCGGCAAGGAGAACCTGGAAGCCATCGACTTCCTGCGCAAGCTCAACAACGCTGTGCTGGGCCGCCACCCCCATAAATACATGATCGCAGAGGAATCCACCGCCTGGCCGATGGTCACAAAACCAGCCGCGGATGGAGGACTGGGGTTCAACTTTAAGTGGAACATGGGCTGGATGAACGATATGCTCAGCTACATGAAGACCGACCCTCTGTTCCGGGCGGGCAACCACAACAAGGTCACCTTCAGTTTCTTCTACGCTTTCAGCGAGAACTTCGTGCTGCCCATCAGCCACGATGAGGTGGTCCACGGCAAGTGCAGCCTGATCAATAAGATGCCCGGAGATTACGAGGCAAAGTTCGCCAACCTCCGCACCTTCTTTGGCTATATGATGGCGCACCCGGGCAAAAAGCTGCTGTTCATGGGGCAGGAGTTTGGCCAGTTCGTGGAGTGGAACGAGGCGAAGCCGCTGGACTGGATGCTGCTGGAGTATGAGAAGCATACCGAGCTGCAAAACTACGTCAAGACCCTGAACCGCCTGTACAAAGAGCGCCCGGCTCTGTGGCAGATCGATTACAGCTGGGAGGGCTTCCAGTGGGTGGTGCCGGATGATTCGCAGCAGAGCGTCATCGCCTTCCTGCGCAAGGATGCCGCCGGCAAACAGCTGCTGGTGGTGTGCAACTTCAACCCCGTCCTGCGGGAAGGCTACTCCCTGGGTGTGCCGGTGTCCGGCACCTATAAGGAACTGCTGAACAGCGACGATGCTGCCTTTGGCGGTTCCGGCGCAGTACACAACAAGGCGCAGCGCTCCAAGAAAAAGCCCATGCACGGCTTTGAGCAGAGCATCACCCTGACGCTGCCCCCCATGAGCACCCTCTATTTTGAGGTGCCGGTAAAGCGGGCCGCAAAGCCAAAGGCAGAAGCAGAAAAGGCAAAGCCCGCTGCTGCAAAAAAGACTGCAAAAACCACAAAGACTGCTGCGGCAGCTCCGGCTGCCAAGCGCACCACAAAGGCCAAAAAGGAGACCGCTCCTGCACAGGAGGCTCCGGCCAAACGCACCGCCAAGCCCAAAGCATCGCCTGCGGAAACAGCTGCAAAGCCTGCCCGCAAGAGCTGTGCAAAAAAGACGCCGAAGCCCAAAGAGGAATAAGGCGGCCTGGGGCCGAACCGTTTTTTGTTACACCATTTCCGCCTAAAGCGGAAATGTTAAAAAGGGGAGAATGAAAGCTATGGCAAAAGAAATTGTGGCAATGATCCTTGCCGGCGGACGTGGCTCGCGTTTGTACGCGCTGACACAGAAAACGGCCAAACCTGCGGTGTCTTTCGGCGGTAAGTACCGCATCGTGGACTTCCCGCTGTCCAACTGCGTCAACTCCAATATTGACACGGTGGGCATTGCGACCCAGTATCAGCCCCAGAAGCTGAACGAGTACATCGGCAACGGCCAGCCCTGGGATCTGGACCGTCTGTACGGCGGTGTGCACACCCTGCCCCCCTATGAGCAGGCAAAGGGCACCGATTGGTACAAGGGCACCGCAAATGCGATCTATCAGAACATCAGCTTTATCGACAGCTATGACCCGGAGTACGTGATCATCCTGTCCGGTGACCAGATCTGCAAGCAGGACTACGCCGACTTCCTGCGCTTCCATAAGGAGAAGGGCGCCGAGTTCTCGGTGGCTGTTATGGAAGTGGATTGGAAGGAAGCCTCCCGCTTTGGCCTGATGGTGGCGGACGAGAACGACCGCATCACCGAGTTCCAGGAGAAGCCCCCGGTACCCAAGTCCAACCTGGCTTCCATGGGCATCTACATCTTTAACTGGGACGTGCTGAAGAAATATCTGGAGGAGGACGAGGCAGATCCCGAGTCCAAGAACGACTTTGGCATGAACATCATCCCCGCTCTGCTGCGGGACGGCCGCCGGATGTATGCTTACCACTTTGCCGGTTACTGGCGGGACGTGGGCACCATCGACAGCCTGTGGGAGGCCAACATGGAGGTGCTGGACCCCGAGAACTCCGGCATCGATATCTTTGACGAAAAGTGGAAGATCTACAGCCGCAACCCCGTGCTGCCCGCCCAGAAGATCGGTCCCCGCGCAGTGGTGCAGGACTCTCTGATCACCGAGGGCTGCAAGATCTACGGCACCGTGAAGCACTCGGTGCTCAGCGCTGGTGTCGTGGTGGAGGAAGGTGCCACCGTTGAGGATGCTGTGCTGATGGATGGCGTCGTGGTCAAGGCTGGCGCAGTGGTCAAGCGCTGCATCCTGGCAGAGGATGTCAAGGTCGGCGCTGGCGCAGTGGTTGGCGGCGCAGGCCCCATTGCTCATGTGGGCACGGGTCTGTCCATTGGTGCAGGCGCTACGGTCAAAGAGGGCGCCAAAGTATTTGAAGCCGTCAAGGAGGGCGAGGAAGTATGCTGAGCCAGAACACCAATGCATTGGGCATCATTTTCCCCAACAGCTATGATAATACCGTTCCGGAGCTGGTCACCGAGCGTGCCATGGCTTCGATCCCGTTTGCAGGCCGCTACCGCATGGTGGACTTTGTGCTGTCCAGCATGGCAAACTGCGGCATCTCCAATGTTTCCATCGTGGTGCGCAAAAACTATCACTCCCTGATGGATCACCTGGGCACCGGCCGTGAGTGGGATATGGCCCGCCGCCACGGCGGTCTGAACATCGTGCCGCCGTTTGCAGAAAAGGGTGTGCGCATCTACTCCGGCCGTGTGGAGGCTCTGGCTTCCATCCTGAGCTTCCTGGAGGACCAGAAGGAGCGCTATGTGGTGATGTGCGATGCCAACATGGCCATCAACTACGACTTCAACTCTCTGCTGGCTGCACACCAGGCCAGCGGTGCGGATGTTACGGTGGCATACCAGCGCACCGAGATCCCCGAGGGCCGCAAAAACGATAACTACACCCTGACGGTGGATGCAGACGGCCGTGTTACCGAGCTGCTGCTCAACGATTATCGCCCCGGCAAGCAGAACCTGGATCTGAACATCTATATCCTGGAGCGCGAGACCCTGATCAAGCTGGTCAAGGATGCTACGGCCCGCGGCCTGATCTACTTTGAGCGGGATATCCTGGCCCACAACGTCAATATCCTGAACATCCACGGTGTGGAGTACACCGGCTATGTGGCCCATGTCTGCGACATGAAGAGCTACTTTGATGAGAACCTCAAGCTCATCGACGAGAACAACCTGAACGCTCTGTTCCCCAAGAACAGCCCGGTTTACACCAAGATCCGTGACGACAACCCCACCCGCTATGTGACCGGCTCCAACGTCAGCAGCTCCCTGCTGGCGGATGGCTGCATCATTGAGGGCACGGTGGAGAACTGCGTGCTCTTCCGCGGTGTCAAGGTCAAAAAGGGTGCAGTGGTCAAGAACTGTGTGCTGATGCAGGATACGGTCATTGAGCCGGATGTGGAGCTGTCCTATGTCGTTACCGACAAGAACGTGCGGATCACCGCCGGCAAGAAGCTGTCCGGTACCGACAGCTTCCCGGTCTATGTCCAGAAGAGCCACATGATCTGATTTCCCTGATAGGGGCGGCTTCCTCCCCGGTAGCCCCTCGTGAGAGGGGCGGGGGCCTTTGTGCCCCCGCCCGCTCTTTTTAGGCGCCTGCACCGCCGTCCGGGCGGAGGGGGAGTGCAGGCTGCATTGGAACTGGAAGGAGAGTATCCATGAAAATTCTGTACGCTGCTTCGGAAGCGAACCCCTTCGCCAAGTCCGGCGGACTGGCGGACGTGGCCGGTGCTCTGCCCAAGGCCCTGGTGAAGGACGGGGTGGATGCCCGTGTCATCATGCCCCTGTATGGGGACCTGAAGTTCCGGGATAAGCTGGAGTACATTACCAACTATTCGGTGCCGGTGGGCTGGCGCAGCCAGTACTGCGGCTTGTTCAAGGCCGAGATGAACGGCGTTACTTATTACTTCCTGGACAACGAATATTACTTCAAGCGCCGGGGCCTGTATGGTTTTTATGACGACGGCGAGCGTTTCGCCTTCTTCTCCCGTGCCATCCTGGAGACGCTGTTCTATATTGATTTCACCCCCGATATCATCAACTGCAACGACTGGCAGACGGCACTGACCCCGGTGTACCTGAACCTCTATTACCGTCACCTGGATAAGTTCAACCGCATCAAGACCATCTTCACCATCCATAACATCGCCTACCAGGGCAAGTATGGCGTGGAGATCCTGGAGGATACCTGCGGCATCGGCCGCCGGGATCAGCACATTGTGGAGTATGATGGCTGCGCCAACTTTATGAAGGGCGCCATCGAGACGGCAGACAAGATCACGACCGTCAGTCCCACCTATGCGCAGGAGATCCTGGACCCCTGGTTCAGCTATGGTCTGGATGCGCTGCTGCGGGAGAAGCAGTATAAGCTCTGCGGCATCCTGAACGGCATCGATATGGATGCAAACGACCCCGCTGCCGATAAGAACATTGCGGTCAATTACAGCATCAAGGATGTTGAGGAAGGCAAGGCCGTCTGCAAAAAGGCGTTGCAGGAGCGGTTCGGCCTCCATCAGGACGGCAGCCCCGTGTTTGGCATGGTCAGCCGTATGGTAGGCATGAAGGGCTTTGACCTGGTGCAGAGCGTGGCCGATGGCCTGGTGGATCGCGGCATCCAGCTGGTGATCCTGGGCAGCGGCGAGAAGCAGTACGAGTCCTTCTTCTCGGATCTGTGCGGCCGTCATCCGGGCCGTGTGGGCGCCTACATTGGCTTTGAGCCGGCGCTGTCTCAGCAGATCTATGCCGGTGCAGATGCGTTCATCATGCCTTCCAAGAGCGAGCCCTGCGGCCTGGCACAGATGGTGGCCTGCCGCTACGGCACCCCGCCCATCGTCCGGGAGACCGGCGGTCTGCGGGACTCCATCCACGACTCCACCATGGGTCAGGGCAACGGCTTTACCTTTGCTGGATATTCGGCCCATGAGCTGTACGAGGCTTGCTGCCATGCGCAGGATGCCTACTATGATAAGGAGAACTGGAGCAATCTGGTCCACTATGTCATGAGCTGTGACTTCAGCTGGGATGTTTCTGCCAAGAGCTACGAGGGGCTTTATAACGAGACCGCAAACCTCTGGTAATCTCCGCCCTATAAGCAGGAACCATGGCCTGCGGGTCTTTGCCCAGACGGACCAGGGGCTGTGCATCGGCACGGCAAACCCGTTCTACGGCACCCAGGTCTGGCTGCTGCGGAATAGCCCCAACAAGGCACAAGGCGAATAACAAATGTGTTTTGCCCGGTCTCTGCGGTTGCAGAGACCGGGTTTTTTGTCCCCCAAAATGCTGCACAGAGGCCAGGATGCTCCGGAGGCTGTGTCCGACAAAAGTGAAAAATTGATATACTAATCCCAAAAACCGCCCGATTTTGATTGAAAACCCGGCCGGATTTGATTATACTATGCATATAAGAACCTTAGCCCGGCGGCACACCCCGTCCAGGGCAGAGGAGGGGAAGGAGGGACGCGTGTGAACGGTTTGTATAAAGCACTGGAGGATCTGGTCTGGCTGACCCAGCTTGGGCTTACGATGCTGCTGCCGCTGGTATTGTGCCTGGGTGGCTGCTGGTGGGCTGTGGGTCACTGGGGCTGGCCGCTGTGGGTCTACCTGCCGGCGGTGCTGCTGGGCCTGGCCGCCGGTGCACAAAACTTTTGGGTCTTTGCCAAGGAACACCTGAAAAAGGCCGAAAAAGACAAACCGCGCCGCGTCGGCTTCAACACCCACCGCTGAGCTGCGGGGCTGGTTTTTATCGCGGGATCTGCCCCGGCAGGTCCTGCTATGGGCGGAGCAAAAGGCTGCAGGCAGCAGGCGAAAGCCAGCATCCTGCTGCCAGCAGCGACGCCCACAAGGGAGGTCATTCCAATGACATTGCAGCCAGAATCCAAGCGCGAGCTGAAACGCATTGCCGGGGGCACAGCCCTGTGTACCGCGGCTATGTGGGTCATCTTTGCAGCACTGCACCTGGTGGGGTGGGTCCGGTTCGACTATCGAGTCGTGCTGGGCGGCCTGGGAGGCGCGGCCATCGCGGTGGCCAACTTCGCAGGCATCTGCTTCGTGGTGCAGAAGATCATCGACGAGCCGGATGAAAAGCGGCGGAAAGCGAAGCTCCAGCTGTCTCACAACGGCCGGATGCTGATGCAGGCTGTCTGGGTAGTGGTGGCCATTGCGGCCCCCTGCTTCCAGCCTTTTGCAAGCGTTCTGCCCCTGTTTTTCCCGCGGATCACCATCTATTACCTGCAAATAACCGGTAAGTACAAGCCGCTGGCTCCGCCCAGCGGCGGGGAGGTCTCAGTGGAGGACGACCCCGCCCCGGCAGCTGCCGCAGCCCAGGACCCCGGTGACGAAGGGGGTGAAACCTAACCAATGGAACTGAACGGCGCAAAGATCCTGTTCACCATCCACACCAATATCCCCATCCTGGGGGATCTCAAGATCACCCAGACACTGGTCAGCACCTGGATCGTCATGGCGATCCTCTCCGGGCTGGCGTTCTGGCTGGGGCGCAACCTCCAGCTGGAGAATGTCTCCAAGCGGCAGGCCGCAGCGGAGTTCATCGTGGAGCGGCTGGATCAGTTCGTGCATGAAAACATGGGCCATCATTTCGACAAGTACATCCCGCTGATCGGCGCCATCTTCGCACTCAGCGTAGGGTGCAATCTGATCAGCGTGGTGGGCATGTGGAGCCCTACCGCCGACCTCAACACCGAGGCCGCCTGGGCCATTGTGGTGTTCGTGCTGATCATGTACTACAAGCTCAAGACGGCGGGCTTGCTGGGGTACCTCAAGGGCCTGCTGGACCCTTTGTTCATCATGGCGCCCATCAACGTCCTGTCCGAGCTCTCCACCCCGGTCAGCATGGCGTTCCGTCACTTCGGCAACATCCTGTCCGGTACAGTTATCTCCACACTGCTGTACTGGGCTCTGGCCAGCCTGAGCCATGCCCTGCTGGGCTGGCTGCCGGGCTTCTTGGGTGAGCTGCAGATCTTCCAGATCGGTATCCCGGCCTTTACGGGACTGTATTTTGACTGGTTTGGCGGCTGCATCCAGGCCTTTATCTTCTGTACCCTGACCGCTATTTTCATCAAACGTGCTGCGGGCGAGGACTAAACCAGTCCCCCCGCACCCCCAAAATGCTATTTTAGGAGGACACAATAATGACTGACTTTCAACTTCTGGCCCGTGGTATCGCTCTGGCAGGCTGCGGCATCGGTGCAGGTCTTGCACTGATCGCTGGTATCGGCCCTGGTATCGGCGAAGGCAATGCCGCCGCTGCTGCCTGTGAGGCTGTGGGCCGCCAGCCCGAGTGCAAGAGCGACGTTACCAGCACCCTGATCCTGGGCGTTGCACTGTCCGAGACCACCGGTATCTACGGTTTCGTTACCGGCCTGCTGCTGATCTTCCTGGCACCGGGTATGTTCATGAACTATCTGCAGTAAGCGGCTCTTACTTCTCATAAATCGAAAGAAGGGAGACGCATATGCCACTATATCAGGCGTTGATCACGCTGGACGGCTGGACCTTCCTGGCCCAGATCTGCAACCTGATGATCCAGCTGATCATTTTCAAAAAGCTGCTGCTGGAGCCGGTGCGCAAGGTGATCGCCGAGCGCAAGGCCAAGGCCGACAGCCAGATCGCAGACGCACAAAAGCTGCGTGAAGAGGCTGAGGCCATGAAGGCCGAGTACGAGCAGAACCTGGCCCAGGCCCGCGCCGAGGCCGGTCAGATCCTGGCAAGTGCTCAAAAGACCGCCACCGCCCGCAGCGAGGAGCTGCTGGGCGAGGCCCGCGCCCAGGCCGCTGCTATGAAGCAGAAGGCCGAGGCTGATATCGCACAGCAGCGCAAAAAGGCAGTGAACGAGGTCAAGGACGAGATCGGCGGCATTGCAATGGAGATCGCCTCCAAAGTTGTGGAGCGTGAGATCCGGCAGGCCGACCATCAGGAACTGATCGATTCGTTCATTCAGAACGTAGGAGAGGCGTCATGACCGAGTTTGCAAAGCTGTACGGCGGCAGCCTGTATGACCTGGCAGCGGAGGAAGGGCTGGACGAGCGCATCCTGGGCGAGCTGGACGAAACAGTGAGCCTGCTTGCGGCAAACCCGGACTACCTGCGCCTGCTGGCCACCCCCAGCATCCCCAAAAAGGAGCGCTGCGCCCTGTTGGACGAAGCGCTGCAGGGGGCGGTACACCCCTATCTGCTCAATTTCCTGAAACTGCTGTGTGAGCAGGGCGCAGTGCGGGAGCTGACCGGCTGTGCCCGTGCCTATCACCTGCGGTTCAACCAGGCCCACGGCGTGCTGGAGGCTACGGCTGTTTCGGCTGTGGCCCTGAGCGAAGCCCAGGCAGACCAGCTGAAGCAAAAGCTGGAGACCGCCACCGGCAAACGGATCGACCTTGTGACCAAGGTGGACCCGGCCGTGCTGGGCGGCATCCGTCTGGAGATGGACGGCACCCTGCTGGATGGCACGGTGCAGAACCGTCTTGCAAGCCTGCGCAGCCGCATTGCAGAAGCAACTTTATAACCTGAACCGAATTTCCACCCGAAACAGAATAAAAGAATTGAGTGGTGAATACACAAAGATGCAATTAAAACCTGAACAGATCTCCAAGATCATCCGTGCTCAGATCAAGCATTATGAAAACTTGATCGAGCGCAGCGAGGTGGGTACGGTGATCATGGTGGGCGACGGCATCGCACGGGCCAGCGGCCTGGAGCAGTGCATGGCCGGCGAACTGCTGCTGTTTGAGAATGGCGAGTACGGCATGGCCCAGAACCTGGAGGAGAACACCGTCTCCATCGTGCTGCTGGGCTCGGACGTGGGCATCAAAGAGGGCGGCCTTGTCAAGCGTACTGGCAAGGTTGTGTCCGTGCCGGTGGGCGAAGCCCTGATCGGCCGCGTCGTCAATGCCCTGGGTCAGCCCATCGACGGTGCAGGCCCCATCGACTGCACCGAGTACCGTCCCATTGAGACCCCGGCCCCCGGCATCATTGAGCGGCAGCCCGTTAAGGAGCCGCTGCAGACCGGTATCAAGGCCATTGACTCCATGATCCCCATCGGCCGCGGTCAGCGTGAGCTGATCATTGGCGACCGTCAGACCGGTAAGACCACCATCGCCTCCGACACCATCATCAACCAAAAGGGCAAGGATGTCATCTGCATCTACGTTGCCATTGGTCAGAAGCGCTCCACCGTGGCAAACCTGGTGCAGAGCCTGACCGAGGCCGGTGCGATGGACTACACCATCGTGGTCTCCGCTACTGCCTCTGAGATGGCGCCGCTGCAGTACATCGCACCCTATTCCGGCTGTGCGATGGGCGAATACTTCATGAACAAGGGCAAGCATGTGCTGGTGGTCTATGACGACCTGTCCAAGCACGCAGTGGCTTACCGTGCCCTGTCGCTGCTGATCCGCCGTCCTCCGGGACGCGAGGCATACCCCGGCGACGTGTTCTACCTGCACTCCCGTCTGCTGGAGCGTGCAGCAAAGCTCTCTAATGAGCGGGGCGGCGGCAGCCTGACGGCACTGCCCATCATCGAGACCCAGGCCGGCGACGTGTCGGCGTATATCCCCACCAACGTCATCTCCATTACCGACGGCCAGATCTTCCTGGAGACCGAGCTGTTCCACTCCGGTGTCATGCCGGCAGTGAACCCGGGCATCTCGGTGTCCCGCGTGGGCGGCAACGCCCAGATCAAAGCCATGAAGAAGGTGGCGGGCACCCTGAAGCTGATCTACTCCCAGTACCGGGAGCTGCAGTCCTTTGCACAGTTCGGCTCTGACCTGGATGCGGACACCAAGGCCCGTCTGGCCCAGGGCGAGCGCATCGTGGAGGTGCTCAAGCAGAACCGCTCGGCGCCGGTGCCGGTGGAAAAGCAGGTGGCCATCCTGTACGCTACCATCCATGGCAGCCTTGTGGATGTCAAGGTGCCGGATGTGGTGGAGTACGAGAAGGGCCTGTATGAATTTTTGGACAGCGATGCCGAGGGCGCAGCGGTGATGGAGATCATCCGCACCACCGGCAAGCTGGAGGCCGATGCAGAGGTCCAGCTCCAGTCGGCGCTGGCCCGCTACACCGCAAGCTTTGTCCAGGCACATTAACGGAAGGAGGCGTCAAGCATGGCAGGTTCCATGAAGGACATCAAGCTGCGCATCAAAAGCGTAGAGAGTACCATGCAGATCACCAAGGCCATGGAGCTGGTGGCCTCCTCCAAAATGCGCCGCGCAAAGGAGCGGGTGGAGCACAGCCGCCCTTATTTCAACACCCTGTACCGCACCTTGACCGAGATCGCTGCGGCAGACCCCCGGGCGCAGACCCCCTACCTGAAACGGCGGGAGGTCCGCAAAACGCTGCTGGTGGTCATTGCCGGCGACCGCGGACTGGCCGGCGGCTACAATGCCAACGTGCTCAAGCTGGCAGCGGCTGAGCAGCAGGGTCCGGTTACGGTGCTGCCCATTGGCAAGCGGGCGGCGGAGCATTTTGCCCGCCGGGAAATGGAGCTCTACAGCCAGAGCTATGCGGTGGCGGCGGATGTGGGCGTGGGCGATTGCTTCCACCTGGCCCGCCAGATCACCGACAGCTATCTGGCAGGGGAGTACGACGCAGTAAAGGTCTGCTTTACCCGGTTTGACTCCATGATGACCCAGACCCCCACCGTGGTGGATCTGCTGCCCCTTTCCATTCAGCCTACCCAGGAGCAGAAGGATGCCGCCCGCCGCAGCCAGATCTTGTATCAGCCCAGCTGCGAGGAGGTATTCAGCGCGATCATCCCCGAGTATGTCGCAGGCGTCGTCTACGGCGCTGTGTGTGAGAGCGTTGCCAGCGAGCTGGCGGCCCGCCGCACTGCGATGGACGCTGCCACCAAGAATGCGTCCGAGATGATCGACCACCTCAACTTGTATTACAACCGTGCCCGCCAGGCCGCCATCACCCAGGAGATCACAGAGATCGTGGCCGGTGCGGAGCAGTGACCCCTATCAAGCGCTCCGCAAAAGGGCGCTTCAGAACAAAACGTAAGGAGTTGTAACCTATGTCCGAAAAACATATCGGCAAGGTGCTCCAGGTCATCGGCCCGGTGCTGGACATCCAGTTTGAGGATGGCCAGCTGCCGGAGCTGCTCAGTGCGATCGAGATCGACAACCACGGCCAGAAGCTGATCGTGGAAGTCGCACAGCTGACGGGCGACAATGTGGCCCGCTGCATTGCAATGAGCAGCACCGACGGCCTGGTGCGCGGCACCCCCGCTGTGGACACTGGCGAGCCGATCAAGGTGCCGGTGGGCGACCAGTGCCTGGGCCGCGTGTTCAACCTGCTGGGCGAGCCGGTGGACGCAAAGCCCGCCCCCACCCCGGATGCATACTGGCCCATCCACCGTCCGGCTCCCAGCTATGAGGAGCAGCAGTCCACCACCGAGATCCTGGAGACCGGCATCAAGGTCGTGGACCTGATCTGCCCCTATGCCAAGGGCGGCAAGATCGGTCTGTTCGGCGGCGCAGGCGTCGGCAAGACCGTGCTGATCCAGGAGCTGATCTATAACATTGCTACCGAGCACAACGGTTACTCGGTGTTTACCGGCGTCGGCGAGCGTACCCGTGAGGGCAACGACCTCTACGGCGAAATGACCGAGAGCGGCGTTATCAATAAGACGGCGCTGGTCTACGGCCAGATGAACGAGCCGCCGGGAGCCCGTATGCGTGTGGCCCTGTCCGGCCTGACCATGGCAGAGTACTTCCGTGATGTGAAGAATCAGGACGTGCTGCTGTTCATCGACAACATCTTCCGCTTTACCCAGGCGGGCAGTGAGGTCTCGGCACTGCTGGGCCGTATGCCCTCTGCCGTTGGCTATCAGCCCACCCTGGCTACCGAAATGGGCGCCCTGCAGGAGCGTATCACCTCCACCCGCAAAGGCTCCATCACCTCGGTGCAGGCGGTCTACGTCCCTGCGGACGACCTGACCGACCCGGCCCCCGCAACCACCTTTACCCACCTGGACGCTACCACAGTCCTGAGCCGTGATATCGCCTCCCAGGGCATCTACCCGGCTGTGGACCCGCTGGACTCCACCAGCCGTATCCTGAGCCCGGAAGTGGTGGGTCAGGAGCATTACGAGGTGGCCCGCGCCGTACAGAAGGTGCTGCAGCGCTATAAGGAGCTGCAGGACATCATCGCCATCATGGGCATGGACGAGCTGAGCGAGGAGGATAAACTCACGGTCAGCCGGGCACGCAAAGTGCAGCGCTTCTTGTCCCAGAGCTTCCATGTGGCAGAGCAGTTTACCGGTATGCCGGGCCAGTATGTGCCGCTGAAAGAGACCCTGCGGGGCTTCCGCATGATCCTGGACGGCCAGTGCGACGACCTGCCGGAGAGTGCCTTCCTGTTTGCCGGCACCATCGACGACGTGTTTGCCAAAGCAAAGAAGGGGTAAACCATGACGACCTTTCATCTGACGGTGGTCACGCCGGACGGCTGCGCCTTTGACGGCCAGGCCGAGCGGATCGTCTGCCGCGCCATCGACGGGGACCTGGCTATTTTGGCCAACCACGGCGATTACTGCACCGCCCTCGGCATGGGGGAGGCGCATCTGGTGGACGAGACCGGTAAGCGCCGCAGCGCCGCCTGTATGGGCGGGATGCTGACCGTGCTGGAGGGGGAGGTCCGCCTGGCTGCTACCACCTGGGAATGGGCGGAGCAGATCGACCAGGCCCGGGCCGAAGCATCCAAAAAGCGTGCCGAGGAGACCCTGGCGCGCAAAAACCTGGACCAGCGGGAATATGAGCTGGCGCAGGCCCGTCTCAAGCGCGCATTGGTGCGTACCTCTGTGCGCTGAACCCCCGTTCTGACCCCCGCAACTGCCGCCCGGACCGCTGCTGTAAGTGGTCCGGGCGGTTTTTTGTATCTCTCCCATGTCCGTGGGGTCTCGGCAAAAGTGCAGAACATAAAAACCGCCCCCTCCCATCCTTTCGATGGCAGGGGGCGGTTTTGGGAAGAAAAAAGCCTGGTAAAGGCAATGTTATAAGTCCGCAGCAATAGCATCCAACACGGACGCTTCCAGTTCCCAGATCCCGGAATAAGGCTGCTCCAGGTAACAGGTGTCCATTTTTCTGTATAGATAAGCCACACTGGGAGAAAGCTCGTTATTCGTGGAGTGGAATCGGATCAGGATGTAACGGTCGATGTTTGTGGGGTGATCGTTTACGCTTTCCTGACGGGTCGGTTTCGTGTTGTTTTGCAGATCGGCGATCATCTGGGCGATCTGCTGTTTATCCGTGATGACTTTTCCGGTCTCAGATGTGTTTTTCAGGATCTCGATCTCTTGGGTCTCCTCTGGCGCAGGCAAACGGAGCGCGGGTTTTTTGCTGCACCCGGCTAAGGCAAAAAAGCAGATGCAGGCAAAGAGTACGGCAAGGCGCTTTATGTGCTTTTTCATAGATCTCCCTCCATAACAGTGCTTTCTGAACGTATTGTAGCACATTTTTTTGCAGGGTTCAATGAGCGGGAAGAAGTTTCACAAAGCAGTGGTGCGGCCTGACCGTCCCGGTTTGCCCGGCTTGACAATTTGGGCGGCAGCGTTTATCCTATGAAAGGCAGAAGGATCATTTTCAGGGGAGGGGGAGAGGAGCGGTGAAAAAAATGCTGTGCCGGACATTGGCGGTGCTGGCACTGCTGGCGACGCTGCTGCTGGCAGGCTGCGCACAGCCGCAGCAGGATCTGGAGACCGAAGCGTATCTGCTGTCGGCCATCAACGAGCTGCGTGCCGAGCAGCAGTGTGCGCCGCTGACCCAAGACCCGGCGCTTCGCCGCAAGGCGCAGGGCCTGATGGCTGTTTTTGAGAACAGAGGCAGCTCGGCGCTGAGCTATCCGTCCTATACACAGGCACTGGAGCGGCAGCGTCTGCGCAGCGCCAGTTATGCGTACTCCATCGTAGGCACCCGCTTGGCGGGGGAACAGAACCTGGTGTTTTTCCTGTGCAATCCGCTGCAGGATATCCAGCTCCCTGCGCAGCTGCGGGACCGGGCCTTGCTGGACCAGCGTGCCCGCCGCATCGGTCTGGCGATGGGCGAGGTGCAGGGCACCCTCTATTGGATGGCCGTGGTAGGCGTGGATACATGAACCGGAACACAGACGAAGACAAAAAGCAGCCTCACAAAGGCTGCCTCCGGACAAGAAAACATTGGTTCTGGCTGAGAGATTTGCCCCATAGCACCCTGTAAAGGGCTTGGAAATACATCCAGTATTCCACGCGCCCTTTCCAGGGCACTCTGGGCACAAATCTCCGGGCCAGAACTGCTACGCACCCGCCGCCCGGCGATTTTGGGCTAGTGCAAGGAAAAGCAGCGCAGGCATCCTTGCTGGCTGGCAAGCTGCTTTGACGCAGCAATTGCACAAAATCGTCAGTCGGCGGGCAATGGTTTCTTATTCGGAGGCAGCCAAAGTGAGGCTGCTTTTTTGTGTACTGCTTACAAAAGATTCATCTTCTGGATCAGGCTGCGGATGTGGTGGGCCAGCACCTCCACCGCAGTGCCGTTTTCGCCGCCGTTGGGCACGATGATGTCCGCATTGCGCTTGCTGGGCTCCACAAAAGCCTCGTGCATGGGTTTTACCGTGGTGCGGTACTGCGCAATGACGCTGTCCAAAGAGCGTCCCCGCTCCTTTACATCCCGCAGGATGCGCCGCAGGATGCGCTCGTCTGCATCGGTGTCCACATAGATCTTGTAGTCGAACAGGCGGCACAGCTCCGGCTCCACAAAGGGCAGGATGCCCTCCACGATCAGCACCGGGGCGGGTTCGATATGCTGCACCTGGTCGCTGCGGTTATGGATGGTATAATCGTATACCGGGCAGTCGATGGCCTGGCCGGACTTCAGCTGTTTCAGGTGCTGGATCAGCAGGCCGTTGTCAAATGCGTCCGGATGGTCGTAGTTCAGCTGGCAGCGCTGTTCAAAAGGCAGCTCGTCATGCCGCTTATAATAGCTGTCGTGCGAGATCAGCCGCACCTCGTTTTCCCCAAAGCGTTCCTTGAGCCGCAGCGCCAGCGTGGTCTTGCCGCTGCCGGACCCTCCCGCAATGCCGATAATCAGATTGTTCATGTTTTACATCCTCCCCCTGTTTGCCCCCGCCCGGCCCTGCAAAGACCCGCCGGGTGCAGATGCTCCGTTTTTTGCGTTCTGTGATACACCCTATGGCGTTCTTTCGTGAAATAAGGTATACTAGGGTATATTGTCGCAGCCCGGAAAACACGGGCTGGATAGCAAGAATATTATAACACAGAACCAACGCTTTTGACAGCCCTGCCGCAGTTGGATGTTGCGGGCAGACACGGTGGATGCAGCCGGGTGCTGTGCCGCCGGGCGGTCAAAAACGAGAGGAGGTATGTTGAATGCAAACAGAGCGATTGAAGCAAAATGTAAAGGAAAAGGTCAAGGATATCGAAGATGGCGGCCTGCGCCTGCTGAAAAAGGGACAAAAGGGCGTCGTCCGTGCCATCTTCAGCCGGTTTGGCATCGTGCTTCTGCTTTTGCTGCTGCAGGTCGGAGTGCTGTTTGGGCTGTTTGTCAAGTTTGAGCAGCTGCTGCCTCATTACTTGGGCAGTGCGGCGCTGTTTTCCGCTGTAATGGTCATTTACTTGCTCAACACCCGCATGGACAACAGCGCCAAGATCACGTGGCTGATCGTTATTATGCTGCTGCCGGTGCTGGGCGGTCTGTTGTTCCTGTATACCGAGAGTGACCTTGGACACCGGATGCTCAAGCGCCGCCTGTCGGACCTGTCGGAAAAGACCCGCACGGAGCTGGAGCAGGATCTCCAGTCGGCCCAAAGGCTGACCCGGCAGGACCCCGGCGCTGGTGCGCTGGCCCGCTATCTGCGGGGAACAGGCGGCGGCTTCCCGCTGTATGAGAATACCGAGGTGACCTATTTTAATGGCGGCGAGGCAAAGTTTGCGGAGCTGCTGCGCCAGCTGGAGCAGGCCAAGCATTATATCTTTGTGGAGTACTTCATCATTGACGAGGGCCTGATGTGGGGCAAGGTGCTGGAGCTGCTGGCACGCAAGGCCGCCGAAGGGGTCGAGGTCCGGGTGATGTACGATGGCACCTGTGAGTTTTCTACCCTGCCCAGAGATTACCCCAAGCGGCTGGAGCAGCTGGGCATCCGCTGCAAGGTCTTTGCAGCCATGAAACCCTTCGTCTCCACCCACTACAACTACCGTGACCACCGCAAGATCTTTGTGATCGATGGCCGGGTAGGTTTTACCGGCGGCATCAACCTGGCAGACGAATACATCAACGTGATCGAGAAGCACGGCCGCTGGAAGGATGCCGGCGTGATGCTGGAAGGCGAGGGCGTGCGCACCCTTACAGCGCTGTTTTTGCAGCTGTGGAACATCATGGAGCAAAGCCCGGACGATGAGCGCTTCCTGCCCCATTTGGAAGCTCCGGTGCAGACGGATGGATTTGTGGTGCCTTATGGCGACAGCCCCCTGGACCGTGAGCGGGTAGGCGAGCAGGTCTATATCGACCTTTTGAACCGCGCCCAGCGCAGTGTCTGCATCATGACCCCCTATCTGATCCTGGATGGTGAGCTGGAAAATGCCCTCTGCTTTGCAGCAGAGCGCGGCGTGAAGGTGAAGATGATCCTGCCGGGTGTGCCGGATAAGAGCTTTGCCTACGCACTGGCCAAGACCCACTACGCCGGGCTGCTGGCTTCTGGGGTGGAGATCTACGAGTGGACCCCCGGCTTTGTCCATGCCAAGGTGTTTGTAGTGGATGACCGGGAGGCCGTGGTGGGCACCATCAACCTGGATTACCGCAGCCTTTACCATCATTTTGAGGATGCGGTCTGGATGGTGGGCACCCGCTGCATCCCCCAGATCCAAAAGGATTTTGACGATACCCTGGCGCAGTGCCGCAAGGTGGAACCCACCAGCCAGAGCATCTGGCAGGGCAAGCATGTGCTGCACATCACCGGTGTGCTGCTCAAGGCCATTGCGCCGCTGCTGTGACCCCGCCCCTGAAATAAGAGCAAAGGCCCCCGCCCGTGCAAAGCACAGGCGGGGGCCTTTTATGTTTGTTGTTGCGGTCACTGATAGTCTTTGCTGATGGAGAAGCCGCGGCCCCGCACCTCCGTCACATGGCTGATGATCAAAAAGCAGGCGGGGTCTATGGAATGGACCAGCTTTTCCAGCCGCGGCAGCTCCCGGTTGGAGACGATGCTCAGCAGTACGGTGGAAGGCTCGTGGGTGTAGCCGCCTGCGCCGTGCAGCTCGGTAACGCCCCGGTCCAGCTGTTCCAGGATCACGGTCCGGATCTCATCCGCCTTGGGGCTGATGATCTTGACCTCGGTGCGGCTCTCGCCCAGCATCAGCACCTTGTCCAGCACGATGGTGTATACGATCACCATCACCACGCCGTACAGGATCTTTTCCATGGGGCTGGACATGGCCTGCGACATCAGGATCACAAGATCCATCAGCATCATGGTGGCAGATACCGGCAGGCGGAACCACTTTTGCAGCACCAGCGGCGGGATATCCATGCCGCCGGTGGAGGCCCCGGCCCGGATCACCATGCCCAGGGAACTGCCAATGCCCAGACCGGCAAAGATCGTGCAAAGCAGGATGTCATCGGTCAGGATGCGGCCTGCCAGCAGGTACTCCCACAGGCCGATGAATGCAGGGCTGAGCAGGCTGCTGGCCAGTGTGTTCAGCGCAAAGGCCCGGCCCAGCACCGCCCAGCCCAACGCCAGCATCGTCATGTTGATAACGAACAGCACGCCGGACACCGGCAGCCCGGATACACGGTTGACGGCCAGAGCGATGCCGGTAGCGCCGCCGGTGATCAGCCCGGAAGGGACCAGGAACAGCACTACCGTCAGCGAGTACAGTGCATTGCCCAGCAGGATGATCAGACTTTTCCAGATGGTCTGCTGGAGATGGGATACGGGCTTCATGGTAAAACGAACACCTCCACGGGGAGAGCGTTCGGATCAGGCGGACTCTCTCCCATTCTATTTCAATGTCCATTGTACTAGAAAACGCAAAAAAAATCCACCCTTACCCAGGTCCCGGCGGGAGAAAAACGAGCGCCTGCATTTTCCACTAAGAAAGAGGACTTGGTGGAAAACTGTGCGGAGGCGGACCGATCAAGGCAAAAAAGGCGCAGCCTTGCGGCTGCGCCTTTCAGAGAGATCGGGTCTTTACAGCGGCTGCTCACACAGCACGTCGGCAGGCGGCTCCTGGAACACCGGCAGAGTGGTGTCGGGGGCCGGGTCAGCAGGCAGGCTCTTCATGTAGGCATCCATGGCTTCGGCTACCTTTTTGGCCACAGCCACAGCTTCTACGACGGTACGGGCGCCCATGACGGCGTCGCCGCCGGCAAACACGCCCTCCCGGGTGGTGCTGCCATCCTCTGCAACGGTCAGCAGGCCGCGGGTGTTGGTCTCAATGCCGTGGGTGGTCTGCACCAGGTTGCTCTCCGAGCCCTGGCTGACCGAGACGATGACACCGGTGTGGGGGTAGAGCATCTCGCTGCCCTCCACCTGGCTGAAGCTGCCGTCCTCATTCCGCACGGTATCCCGGCAGACCAGGCCGTCCTCCCGGATCTCCACCGGAGCCTTGCAGAAGCGGAAGCCGACACCTTCCAACTTGGCATAGCTCACCTCGTATTCCGAGGCAGTGATGCAGCTTTCGTCCCGGCGGGCATAGCAGGTGACATGCCGTGCCCCGTTGCGGATGGCGGTGCGTGCGCAGTCCATAGCGGAGTTGCCCACGCCGATCACCGCAATGTCATCGCCCAGGCGGAACGCTTTGGAGTTGGCCAGGTAGTCGATGCCAAAGGCCACGTTGCCCAGGCTCTCGCCCTTGATGTGCATTGCATTGGCCTTCCACAGGCCGGCGCCGATGAATACGCTCTTGTACCCGTCCCGGAACAGGTCGTCGATGGTCAGGGTGCGGCCAATGGTGGTATTGGTGCGCACCTTGATGCCCTTCAGCTCCAGGTGGCGGTACTGGAAGTCGTCCAGCACGCTGTCCGGCAGGCGGTAATCCGGGATGCCGTAACGCATCACGCCGCCGATCTTATCCCGCGTGTCAAAGATGGTGATGTCATAGCCCCACCGTGCCAGCAGCACGGCGATGGTCAGACCTGCCGGACCAGAGCCGACCACAGCGGCCTTCATGCCGTTTTTGGGGGCGGGACCGGCCACCATCTTGTTGGCATAGGTGGTGGAAACATAGTTCTCGATCACCGAGAAGTGCACCGGGTCGTGGCTTGGCATCCGGTTGCGGATGCAATGGCCCTCGCACTGCTTTTCGTGGTTGCAGACGATGCTGCACACCGTAGTCAGGGGGTTGTTCTCAAACAGCATCCAGCCGGCCTCGTCCAGCTTGCTGTCCTTCAGCAGGCGGATGACTTCGGGGATGTTGGTGTGGATCGGGCAGCCCTGCTGGCACAGGGGGTTTTTGCAGCCCAGGCAGCGCTTGGCTTCGTCCAGGACATGGAATGCCATAAGGGGGGTCCTCCTTTAGATCCTCAGGTGAATAACGTGCTTGGAATGGATACGTTGTATCCAAGATGGTGATTTCATGATACACCAAAACCGGCCCGGAGCACAATGGCAGAAGTGCCGATTTTTAGGTCTGCTTTTTCAGCAATCCAGCAAATCCGGCAAAAAAATAATTTTTTGACGATATCTCTCCCCCAAAGGGGCGGGGGTGCGGCGGCAAAGGGTGCCCAGAGCGTCGGCGGAACGCTGGGCATCTGCCACTTTTGCGCAGGCGTGGTCGTGTCGGGCCAGCTTTGCCAGCGAGTGCCCAACGGGCAGGGCGGCGTTTTTCAGCAGGGGCAGGGCCTCCCGCCGGGCGCCCAGCAGATGCAGGTAGGGGGGCAGGGCAGGCAGTGCGTCTGCCTGGTAGTTCAGCGCAGCGTCCAGCGCCAGGCGACGCATCCGGGCACGGGGGTAGCGTACCGTGGTCATGGCATCCACCAGGCCCTCCCAGCTCACAGCCTGCTGTACAGCGGCGCACAGGCGGCGGTCCAGTCCCTCGGATACGCCCCGCACCCCGGCAAAGCAGTCCGGGCCGGTGGTGCGGGCGCGCAGCAGGGCCAGCTGTGCCAGGTGAGCGGCAGCAAAATCTGTATCCATCCCTTGGGCACGGGCCTGCCGGTAAAAAGGCAGGGCGGAAGGGGGAAGATAGTCCGTCAGCGCTTCCGGTTCGGACGTGGCCCAAAGGCGGCGCAGAGCGCTGGCGCTGGCATAGGGTCCGCCCCCGCTGCCCAGAGCCTGCCCATGGTCCGCTCCCTGCCGCCCCAGGGGCACGGGGGTCAGGGCTGCGCCCTGAGACAGGATGGCTTTGCAGTATTCCACCGCCAGGTTATTGTTGGGCTTGTCCAGCAAGGCGGCAGCGCCGCTGTCGGGGCAGAGGGACTGTACGGCTGCCTGCCGCGCCACAGCAAAGCTGCGGGCGCCGTTTGCTAAGGCGGCGCGCAGGGCGGTGCGGTAGTCCTGGGTCAGCAGCAGCTGTGCGGTCTGGGTCAGCAGGGCAGGGTCCGGGGTCTCTGCCCCAAAAACCAGCCCGTCGCACCCGGCGGCGGACAGCAGCGCTACCCCTGCCTGGGCAAAGGCTTCGGCCCCGGCGCAGGCATAAGGGGCGGGAAGGGCAAATACCAGATCCGCTCCGCTGGCTAAAGCGGCGGCCACACGCACAGATTCCGGCAGCAAAGGCAGTGCGCCCCGCTGGGTCAGGCCGCAGCTGAGGGCAACGGCAACGTATTTGGCCCCGTGGGCCCGGGCCGCGGCCAGCTGCCAGGCGTGCCCGTTGTGGAAGGGGTCATACTCTGCAATGATCCCAGCAAAATACATAGAAAAGCTCCTTTTTAATTGGCGGGAAAGAACGAAAGATTGTGAAAATTATGTCGATTATACAGGGCGGACCCCTCTCTTTGGCGCTTTTATGGGCAGGATGTACAAAAAGGTTGTACACAAGTTTTACCGCTTTGCCACGCTTGTGGCTTGAAAAGGGTGTACCCATATTATATAATATTTCTGAAAGACTGTAAAACTCTGTCCGCTGGCCGGATGGGAGAAAATATGGGAGGAAACTAAGATGAAAGTTCTGGTTATTAACTGCGGATCTTCTTCTCTGAAGTATCAGCTGATCGACATGGATGGCGAGAAGGTGCTGTGCAAAGGCCTGTGCGAGCGCATCGGCATGGAGAGCAGCATGATCACCCATGACGCCAACGGCCACAAGGCCACCACTCCGGCGATCTTCCCCACCCACACCGAGGCATTTGCCGAGGTCGTGAAGAAGATGACCACTGGCGAGGGCAAGTGCATCAACGACGTGGCAGAGATCAATGCCATCGGCCACCGCGTGGTCCACGGCGGCGAGAAGTTCAAGGCCAGCTGCCTGATCAATGACGAGGTGATTTCCACCCTGCGTGAGCTGAGCCCCCTGGCCCCCCTGCACAACCCCGCCGGCATCCTGGGCATCGAGGCTGCCCGCAAGGTCTTTGGCCCGGACGTGCCCATGGTTGCTGTGTTCGATACCGCATTCCACAGCACCATGCCCCCGAAGGCTTATATGTACGCCATCCCCTACGAGTACTATGAGAAGTACGGCGTGCGCCGCTACGGCTTCCACGGCACCAGCCACAAGTACGTCAGCCACAAGGCTGCTGAGTACCTGCAGGAGCCCATCGAGCGCCTGAAGATCATTACCTGCCACCTGGGCAACGGTTCCTCCATTGCCGCTGTGGACCAGGGCAAGGTCGTGGATACCTCCATGGGCATGACCCCGCTGGCTGGCCTGATGATGGGCACCCGCTGCGGCGACCTGGACCCCTCTGTGGTCAACTACCTGAAGTACACCCTGAACATCACCGGCCACGAGCTGGACGAGATCCTGAACAAGAAGTCCGGCCTGCTGGGCATCTCCGGTGTCTCCAGCGACAAGCGTGACGTGGAGGAAGCAGCAGCTGCCGGCAATCCCCGTGCACAGCTGGCCTCCGATATGCTGAACTACCAGATCAAGAAGGTCGTGGGCAGCTACATCGCAGCAATGGGCGGCGTGGACGCCATCGTCTTTACCGGCGGCATCGGCGAGCACGATGACCTGGCCCGTGCAAAGATCTGCCACCACATGGATTGGCTGGGCATCCGCATCGACAGCGAGAAGAACAAGGACATCCGCGGCGACGTGTGCGAGATCACTGCCTGGGGCGCAAAGGTGCGCACCCTGGTCATCGCTACCGATGAGGAGCTGATGATCGCCCGCGACACCAAGGAAGTTGTCGAGAAGTAAAATAAAGTAATTTCTTCAAAGAGGCTGCAGCCTGTCCGATCGCCGGGGGCTGCGGCCTCTTTTTGTGCAGTCTGCCAGGGGAAAGGTGGCCGGATTGGGCCGGTTGAACAATTTAGGGGGCGTCTACGTTTTTTTGTTGACAAATCTCCAAAAGGACGGTACAATAGGAAAGTCCTCAGTCAGAGGACCATCCATCATTCTGGCCCCTGGTAAGCTTACGATCAGCGCGATGGTCTCGAAACACCAAAGTTATGGTTACAATCCTTCCGTGGGTAAGAACTAAGACAAAGAGGAGATACTACGATGTTCGAAGACAAGACTTTAGTTTGCAAGGACTGCGGCAAGGAGTTTGTTTGGACTGCCGGCGAGCAGGAGTTCTACGCATCCCGCGGCTTCGAGAACCAGCCCCAGCGCTGCAAGAGCTGCCGTGACGCCCGCAAGAACGGCGTCCGCAACACCTCCGGCGGCGAGCGTCAGATGTTTGACGCTGTCTGCGCTGCTTGCGGCAAGACCTGCAAGGTGCCTTTCCAGCCCCGTGAGGACCGTCCGGTCTACTGCTCTGACTGCTTCGCTCGCATGAAGCAGAACTAAGAGCTGCTCTTAGCAAAAGCTGTCGCCCCCTCTGCCATCCGGCGGAGGGGGTTTTTGCGTTGCCGGGACAGGCCGATCTGCGCTGCCCCCTTGCAATCTGCCTGCAATTTGGGGTATAGTAAAAAGGAGACCCGCCCTTGGCTGTCTCCGAATAAGAAACCATTGCCCGCCGACTGACGATTTTGTGTGATTGCTGTGTCAAAGCAGCTTGCCAGCCAGCAAGGATGCCTGCGCTGCTTTTCCTTGCACTAGCCCAAAATCGCCGGGCGGCGGGTGCGTAGCAGTTCTGGCCCGGAGATTTGTGCCCAGAGTGCCCTGGAAAGGGTGCGTGGAATACTGGATGTATTTCCAAGCCCTTTCCAGGGTGCTATGGGGCAAATCTCTCAGCCAGAACCAGTGTTTTCTTATTTGGAGGCAGCCTTTGCAGGGCGCTGTACAAAAGAAAGGAAACACATCATGTTCGATATCTTTAATATGATCAAGAAAGACAAGTCCGCTGCACGCAAGGTCACCCGCCAGACCATCATCGGGGATATCCTGGATATGGACCAGAGCACGGCTCCCTATTTTATGGAGATCGGTATGCACTGCCTGGGCTGCCCCTCCTCCCGGGGCGAGACCCTGGAGGAAGCCTGTGCTGTGCACGGCGTGGACTGCGATGAGCTGATCGAAAAGCTCAACGCCCATCTGGAGGCACAGGCCTAAATGCTGCCCGTGCTGGATGCCCGGCTGTCGGCAGCGGCAGAGCTGGTGCGCCCCGGCCTGCCTGCGGCAGATATCGGCTGCGACCACGGAAAGCTGGCAGCGGTGCTGGCAGGGTCGGGCCGGTGCCCCCGGGTGATCGGGGCCGACCTGCGCCCCGGCCCCCTGGCAAAAGCCCGGCGCACGCTGGAAGCTGCTGGCTGCCAGGATAAAGTAGAGCTGCGCTTGGGGGATGGGCTGTCTGTCCTGCGGGAGGGGGAGGCGGCCACCATCGTTTTGGCGGGGGTGTCTGCCCAGACCACCTGGGAGATCCTTGAAAAAGCCCCCTGGGTCTTTCAGCCCGGCGGTCCCCGTTTGGTGCTGGTGCCTGCCACCCGCCACGGAGATCTGCGCCGCTGGCTGTGGCAGAAGGGGTTTGCTCTGGCGGCGGACCGGCCGGTCCAGGCAGCAGGCCGGTGGTATGCGGTGATGGCGGCGGAGTATACCGGCCAGAGCTGTCAGCCGACTTTGGCGCAGTGCTTGTTTGGAGAGACCGGCTGCTGGCCGGAAGGGGCTGCCTATGCAGCCTGGCAGCGGGCAAAGCTGCCCAAACTGCGGCTGGGTGTGCCGGACGGCACCCCGCTGGCCGCTGAGATGGATGCGATTATCCAGGAAGGGGATGCCCTTTGAATACGGTTCAGGAGATCTTGTCTGCTATGGAGCGGCTGGCGCCGCCGGAGCTGGCAGAAGGCTGGGATAACGTGGGGCTGCTGGTGGACTGCGGCCGTCCGGTGCGGCGGGTGCTGACAGCGCTGGATATCACACCGGCGGTCCTGGCAGAGGCGGTGGAGCAAAAATGTGAGCTGATTGTGGCCCACCATCCGGTGATCTTTGCACCGCTCAGACAGCTGGGGCCGGAGGATATGCCGTTCCGTCTGGTGCAGGCCGGGGTGTCAGCCATTTGTATGCACACCAATCTGGATGCGGCAGCAGGCGGCGTCAACGATACCCTGGCGGCCCTGTTCGGGATGCAGGAGCCGGAGATTTTTGCGGATGGCTGCGGCCGGGTGGGGCAGATCGCCCCGCTAACTGTGCCGCAGCTGGCCCAAAAGGCGCAGCAGCTGCTGGCGGGTGAATGTAATGCCCCGGCCAGTGGTCCGGCTGTGCAGGTAAAATTTGTGGACAACGGCCGCCCGGTGCGCCGCCTGGCGGTGATCAGCGGCGCTGGGGGCAGTATGTTCGACCAGGCACTGGCCCAAGGGGCGGACTGCCTGCTGACCGGCGAAGCCAACCACCACCACGCCTGTGATGCAGCCCGTTTGGGGCTGGGGCTGGTGGCGGCGGGCCATTATGCAACGGAGTTCCCGGTGGTGCGCCGTCTGGCCGAAGCGCTGCGGGCGGCCTGCCCTGGCCTGGAGGTCTTGCCCAGCGCCCAGGACCGGGACCCCTACACTTATATAGGATGAGGTAAACCAACATGGCATTGGACGCTGCGACACTGGCGCTGGCGGCATCGGAGCTGAAAACGACCCTGACCGACGCCAAGATCGCAAAAATATTTGAGCCTACGCGGGATGAGCTGGTGATCAGTCTGCGGACCCGCACCGAGACCTTCAGCCTGCTGCTGTCGGCCCGCAGCGGGTCTGCCCGGGTCTGCCTGACCCAGGAAAGCTTTGAAAACCCGGAGACCCCGCCCTCCTTCTGTATGCTGATGCGCAAGCATCTGTCCGGCGGACGGCTGCTGGATGTGCGGATGGAGCCGGGTGACCGGATCGTGTATTTTGAATTTCTTTGTACCAACGAGATGGGAGATCTGGTGCACAACATCCTCTGTGCAGAGCTGATGGGCCGGTACTCCAACCTGGTGCTGGTGCAGGACGGCAAGATCCTGGATGCACTCAAGCGGGTGGATTTTGAGGATAGCGAGGTGCGGCAGCTGCTGCCCGGCTTGCCCTATACCGTTCCGCCCAAGCCCGCCCGGCCGGATTTTCTCTCGGTCAGCGCGGCATCCATCGTGGCGGCGGCCTGTACCCGGGAGCTGCCGGTGGCGGATGCGCTGAACAAAACCGCAGCTGGTGTGGGGCCGGTGGTCTGCCGGGAGGCTGCCTGGCGTGCATTTGCCGGGGAGGAGCTGCTGGCCAGTGAGCTGACCGAGCCGCAGCGTCAGCAGCTGATGCAGGCCATCGACCAGCTCAAGGCAGAGCATGAGGCGGGGGGCACCCCCTGCAGCATTGCTGCACCGGATGGCCGTCCGGTGGAATATACCTTTTTTGTGCCGCAGCAGTACGGCGAAGCCTACCAGGTGCGCCGGTGGCCCAGTTTCAGCGCTCTGCTGGATGGCTACTATGCGGAAAAGGACCGGGCCGAGCGGCTGCGCACCAAAAGCAAGGAGCTGCATAAAGCCGTCCATAATATGTACGACCGAGCGCTGCGCAAGCAGGCAGCCCGGCGGGACGAGCTGGCCGCCAGCGGCAAAAGCGAGAAGCTGCGCCTGTACGGAGAGCTGCTTTCGGCCAACCTCTACATGGCACAGAAGGGGATGTCCAGCATCACTGTGCCCAACTGGTACGATGAAGGCAACGAAGTGACCATTCCGCTGGACCTACGCTACACCCCCAGCCAGAACGCCCAGAACTACTTCAAAAATTACAAAAAGAAGCAGACTGCCGCCCGTATGCTGGTGGACCTGCTGGCAGAAGGCGAAAAGGAGATCGCCTACCTGGAAACGGTGCTCTACGAAGTGGAGTCCGCTTCCGGTGAGGCAGCTCTGGGGGAGATCCGGGCAGAGCTGAAAAGCCAGGGATACCTGAAATATTACAAGCAGCGGGATAAGCGGCAGAAACCGGCGGACTTCCTGCGCTTTACCTCCTCGGATGGATTCGAGATCCTGGTGGGGCGCAACAACGCCCAGAACGACCGCCTTACCCTGCACACCGCCCGGGGCAAAGACCTCTGGTTCCATGTGCAGAAAGCCCCCGGCAGCCATGTGGTGGTGATGAGCCGGGGCGAGGATATCCCGGACACTACCCGTCAGGAGGCTGCGGAACTGGCAGTGATCCATTCCAGCGCTTTCCGGGCGGGAGCGGCTGCCAAGGTGGCGGTGGACACCACCGAGGTAAAGAATATCTGGAAAGCCAATGGCGCAAAGCCCGGTATGGTGCTGTACGAGGTGTATACCACCGTCTATGTCACCCCCCGGGAAGGGCTGGAAAAGACCCTGCAAAAAAAGTAAAGCCTTATTTTTGGGATCGGATGGTGTGTTTGCATCAGCTGGTCCCTTTTTTCAAAAAAATTTTGTCCGCCGGCAAACACTTGCGCCGTGCCGTTCGTCTTACAGACAGAAGGACGGAAAAGCAAGGGAAAGGAGGGGAACGCACCCATGTGGGAGATGCTGTACGAGGAGTTCTGGGACAAGCTGGAACACTTCTGCTTCCGGCTGTGCCGGGACGAAGGACGGGCCGAGGATATGACCCAGGAAGTGTTCCTCCGTGCGCTGCAAAACCGTGCATTGATCGAGAGCTTTACGTCCGGTCAGTGCAAAGCCTGGCTGTTTGCCGCCGCCCGCAATCTGTACTGTGACCAGGTGCGCCGGGCAGCCAGGGAGCAGCAGCTGCTGGAGACGCTCTGCCCGGGACCCCAGCTGGATGCCCCGGATGAGACCGCCGCCGATGCCCTGGAGCGGGTGGATCTGAACAGTCTGCTGGAGCAGCTTCCTCCGGAGGACCGGCAGCTGTTTTTGCTGCGGTACCAGCATGGGTGGAATGCCACCCAGCTGGGGCAGCAGCTGGGGCTGCCGCCAGCCACCGTCCGTACCCGCCTGGCCCGTATCCGGGCCCGCCTGCAACAAGAAATGGAGGATTGAACGTATGAAAAAGCTGAAAGTAGATGCCGCCCTGCTGGACCTGCGCCGGATGCAGCCCGCCGCACTGGAGGGCTACGATGCCATTGAGATGAGCGCTGCCATGGTGCTGACCTCTCCCCGCAGCCAGTCTCTGCTGCAGCAGTACCCGGTGCAGCTGGAATGTGCGATGGTGCAGAACTGTGAGGAGGACGTGGTGTTCAACACCATCAACGGCAAGCTGACCCTGAATGGCTGCAACGACCCTGCCGGAAAACAGATCCTGATGGTCAACGGCAAGCTGACCATCTCCCCGGATGCCGGAGACGTGCTGCGCCGGTATGTCCGCATCATCGTCAATGGCAAGGTCAGCTGCCCCCGCTCTCTGGTGCCGGTGGTGGGCAGCCAGTGCATGGTCAATGGCAAGGTGGTCAGCTACCCGGATGGTGCTGTGGTGCTGGGGGGCAGCACTGCAAAGCTGAACAGGAACTTTCTGCTCCGGGCCGAAGGGCGGCTCTATTGGCACGAAAAGATGTTCATTGCGGCGGACCCCAAGCTGGACCCGGAGGCGCTGGCTGCAAAGGGTGCGCGTTTTACAGCGCCCCGCGCCATTTTGATCGAGAGCCTGGCCGAGCGGCTGGCCCCGCTGTTTACCGAGGACACCGAGCTGCTCGTGGTGCCGGATGGGACCGCTGTGGTGGAAGAGGATCTGGAACTGTCCGCTTTGTCGCAGCGCCGTTATGGCAGCCGCCTGTACGTGCTGGGGGATGTGGTCATCCCGGAGGAGCGTCCGGCAGATCTTTCTGCGCTGGAATACCTGAAGGTGGAGGGCGCCGTTTTGCTGCCCTCCTCCCAGGAGGAGGCATTCTGCACCATCCCGGAGCTGGAGTATGAACGGCTGCGGACGCTGAATGGCCATCTGCTGGCGGGACGCCCGATGGTGCGGCTGAGCCCCGAGACGCTGGCACTGTACCCGGAGGGCGTTGCCTGCGCCGACTGTGCCAGTGTCATCCTGGACCCGGCGCTGGAGCCGGACACCATTGCAAAAAAGCTGCGCTTCGATGGCTGCGCGCAGGTGCGCTGCACAAAGCTGCAGCAGAACGCTGTGGCGGCTGTGTGCCAGGATGTGGCGCAGATCCAGCTCAGTGATGCAGATGCAGCAGAGCAGGAAGGGGAGCTCACCTGCCTCAGCGGAGCGCAGCTGGCACTGTGACACTATATAATATAGGATAAGAAATCCGCCGGTGCGCTGCATTTTGCAGCGCACCTTTTGTATAACCGGCCTTTGTCCGGGGCATACTGGGGCTGAGGAGCGAATGGAAGGCGCAGAATTGTGCATCTTGCACATAAAATGTGCTCACAGACTGGATAGAGAAAATAAAAAGGAAAATTCGCTTTTTTTTCAAAAAAGACTTGCCAAATGCACGCAGATGTGATAAAATATCTCTCGGCTGCAAAGGGCTTGTGCGATACAAGTCGTGCAGGCCAGCGATATGCGTAGATGCGGGAGGTTGTCGCCCAGCAATAGCTGAGGCGGGTTATTTCCGCGGAGTATGTCCGATCTTAGAACCGGGCGAAAAAATTACTGACAGCGATGGAATATGTTCCAGCGGCGAAGGCGGCCTGCCTTCTGCGTTAACGCGGGGAACCAATGTTCGGATTTGATTTGCTAATAAGTTTCCGGGAGAACTGCGAAGAACGGTTCACCGGTTTTTCTAGTGCCAAATCGCCGAACACCCGGAACTGTGTAGAGCAATTTATCGGCTCGCCTAGGGCAAAAATCAATTTTTTCAGGAGGCGTAAGCAATGGCAGTCAAAGAGAAAATCAGAATCCGTCTGCAGAGCTATGATGCTCAGCTGATCGATGCCGCAGCAGAGAAGATCGTGGAGACCGCAAAGCGCACCGGCGCCCGCGTGTCCGGCCCCATCCCCCTGCCCACCGATCGTGAGATCGTTACCGTTCTGCGCGCTACCCACAAGTACAAGGATAGCCGTGAGCAGTTCGAGAGCCGCACCCATAAGCGTCTGATCGACATTCTGAAGCCGTCCAACAAGACGGTCGAGGCTCTGATGAGCCTCCAGCTCCCCGCTGGCGTGGACATCGAGATCAAGCTGTAAAAGCCAGACTTCGATCCCATTCGATGCCCTCGTTTCCCGAGGGGTCATGTTGGCGGTGACGTGCGCCGCCAACCAATAACCTTTACAGGAGGAAAAGAAAATGGTTAAAGGCATTATCGGCAAGAAAGTCGGTATGACCCAGCTGTTTGATGAGAACGGCAAGGTCATCCCCGTGACCGTCATCGAGGCAGGTCCCTGCACCGTCGTGCAGAAGAAGACCGTCGAGAGCGATGGTTATCAGGCCGTGCAGCTGGGCTTTGGCGAGGTTTCCGCCAAGAAGGTCAACAAGGCTGCCGCTGGTCACTTCAAGAAGGCGAATGTCGCCCCGAAGCGCACCCTGCGTGAGTTCCGTCTGGAGGACATCTCCGCTATGAACGTCGGCGACGTGCTGAAGGCTGACGTCTTCGCCGCTGGCGATAAGGTGGATGTGGCCGGCGTCTCCAAGGGCAAGGGCTACCAGGGCGTTATCAAGCGCTACGGTCAGCACCGTCTGCGCGAGAGCCATGGCACCGGCCCCGTGGCACGGCATGCCGGCTCTATGGGCGCTATCTCCAACCCCTCTCGCGTTTTCCCCGGCAAGCGCCTGCCCGGCCACATGGGTTTTGTCAGCGTCACTGTGCAGAACCTGACGGTCGTCAAGGTTGACGCCGAGAACAATCTGATCGCTGTCAAGGGTGCGGTCCCCGGCTCCAAGGGCACCATCGTCACCCTGGCCAACAGCGTCAAGGCGTAAGGAGGAAAGCTACAATGGCAAAATTTAACGTAGTCGATATGAACGGCCAGCACGCTGGCGAGATCGAGCTTTCCGACGCTGTGTTCGGTATCACCCCGAACGAGAAGGCTGTCCACATTGCAGTGGTGAACTTCCTGGCCAACCAGCGCCAGGGTACTCAGAACACCAAGATCCGCATGGAAGTCTCCGGCGGCGGCAAGAAGCCTTGGCGTCAGAAGGGCACCGGCCACGCTCGTCAGGGCTCCATCCGCGCTCCGCAGTGGACCCACGGCGGCGTTGCTCTGGGCCCCAAGCCCCGCAGCTACAACTACCACATCAACAACAAGGTCAAGCGCCTGGCTCTGCTGAGCGTTCTGTCCGATAAGGCTGCAAACGGCAACATGGTGGTCGTGGACAAGTTCGTCTGCGACGAGTACAAGACCAAGGCTATCGTTGCTATGCTGAGCGCTGTGGGCGCCGGCAAGAAGAACCTGCTGGTCAACGAGACTGTCGATGCAAAGTTCGTCAAGAGCGCCGCTAACATCACCGGCACCAAGACCACCTTTGCTGGCAGCGTGAACACCTACGATGTGCTGAATGCCGACAAGCTGATCATCAGCGTGGGCGCAGCGAAGAAGCTCGAGGAGGTGCTTGGCTGATGAAAACCGCACATGATATCATCCTGAAGCCGGTCATTACCGAGAACTCCATGGCCGGTATCGCCGACAAGAAGTACACCTTCAAGGTCGCTACCGATGCAACCAAGGTCGAGATCGCTCAGGCGATCGAGGTCCTGTTCCCCGGCACCAAGGTCGCCAAGGTCAACACCATGTCGGTGCGTGGCCGCTACCGCCGCCAGGGCATGCACGCCGGCTACACTGCTGCCTCCAAGAAGGCAATCGTGACCCTGACCAAGGACTCCAAGGAGATCGAGTTCTTCAATAGCATGGTCTGAGTCTGAACCCGCCGAGGGTTCCGTTATGGGGATATGACCCCGATAATAATTCATAAGATACAAAGGAGAATAGCACAATGGCTATCAAGAAATATGGCCCCACTACCCCGGGCCGCCGCGGCATGACCGTCACGGACTACAGCGTCCTGTCCAAGGTCGAACCTGAGCGCAGCCTGCTGGAGCCCATGAAGAAGCACAGCGGCCGCAACAACACTGGCCGCATCACCGTCCGCCACCACGGCGGCGGCAACCGCACCAAGTACCGTGTCATCGACTTCAAGCGTCAGAAGACCGATATGCCCGCTACCGTGAAGACCATCGAGTATGATCCGAACCGCAGCGCATTCATCGCTCTGGTGGAGTACACCGATGGCGTTAAGAGCTACATCATCTGCCCCGATGGGCTGAAGGTGGGCGATATGGTCGTCAGCGGCGCAGGCGCCGACATCAAGCCCGGCAACTGCCTGCCCTTTGAGAACATCCCCGTCGGTACCATCATCCACAACATCGAGCTGTACCCCGGCCGCGGCGCCCAGCTGGTGCGCTCTGCTGGCAACATGGCTCAGCTGATGGCTAAGGAGAATGGCTACGCTCTGGTTCGTCTGCCCTCCGGCGAGATGCGCAACGTGCCCGTCAACTGCACTGCAGTCGTCGGCCAGGTGTCCAACATCGACCACGAGAACGTCAACCTGGGCAAGGCTGGCCGCAAGCGCCACATGGGCATCCGCCCGGGCAGCCGCGGTACCGTCATGAACCCCTGCGACCACCCCCACGGCGGTGGCGAGGGCCGCGCACCCGTTGGCCACACTGGTCCTATGACTCCCTGGGGCAAGCCTGCTCTGGGCCTCAAGACTCGCAAGCATCATAAGCGCTCCGATAAGCTGATCGTGAAGCGTGCAGGTAAGTAAGAGAGGAGTTTAAGACAATGGGTAGAAGCATTAAGAAAGGACCTTTCGTCCAGGCTGCTCTTATGAAGCACGTCGATGCGATGAACGCTTCCGGCAAGAAGCAGGTCATCAAGACCTGGAGCCGCGCCTCCACCATCTTCCCCGAGTTCGTCGGCCACACCTTTGCCGTCCACGACGGCCGCAAGCATGTGCCTGTGTATGTGACCGAAGACATGGTTGGCCACAAGCTGGGTGAGTTTGTCCCCACCCGTACCTTTAAGGGCCACACTGGTAATTCCAAGTAAGTGAAGGAGGAACGCAACATGGAAGCACGGGCAATTCTTCGTTATGCCCGCATTAGTCCTCGTAAGGTGTCTATCGTTATGGATCTGATCCGTAACAAGCCCCTGGACGAAGCGCTGGCAATTCTGCAGTACACCCCGAAGGCCGCTTGCGAGCCCCTTCTGAAGCTGGTGAAGTCTGCAGCCGCAAATGCGGAAAACAACTTCAATATGGACAAGAACAACCTCTACGTCGCCGAGTGCTTTGTCTGCCCCGGCCCGACGCTGAAGCGCATGATGCCTCGTGCACAGGGCCGCGGCTACCGCATCCTGAAGCGCACCAGCCACATGACCGTTGTTCTGAAAGAGAAAGCGTAAGGAGGAGGGAAAACAATGGGCCAGAAAGTTAATCCGCACGGACTTCGTGTCGGCGTTATTAAGGACTGGGACAGCCGCTGGTTTGCCTCCAAGAAGGACTTCAGCGAGAACCTGGTGGAGGATCACAAGATCCGCACTGAGCTGAAGGCTCAGCTGAAGGACGCTGGCGTCCCCAAGATCGAGATCGAGCGTACTGTGGACGCTGCGACCTCTGCCCCCCGCGTAACTGTTAACATCTACTGCGCTAAGCCCGGCATGGTCATCGGCAAGGGCGGCGAGGAGCGCATTGCTCTGCAGAACAAGCTGAGCAAGGAGTACGGCAAGACCGTCGTTGTCAACGTCATCGAGGTCAAGAGCGCTTCCACCAACGCTCAGCTGGTTGCCGAGGACATCGCTCGTCAGCTGGAGAACCGCGTGACCTTCCGCCGCGCCATGAAGCAGTGCATGCGCAATGCCATGAGCCCCCGCGATCGTTCCACCGTGCCTGCTAAGGGCATCAAGGCAATGTGCTCCGGCCGTCTGGGCGGCGCTGACATCGCCCGCACCGAGAGCTACCACGAGGGCACCATCCCCCTGCAGACCCTGCGCGCCGACATCGACTACGGCTTTGCAGAGGCTGCCACCACCTACGGCCGCATCGGCGTCAAGGTGTGGGTCTACAAGGGCGAGGTCCTGAAGAGCGCTAAGACCGCTCAGAAGAAGGAAGGAGGCAACAAGTAATGTTACTGCCTAAGCGTGTTAAGTACCGCCGCGTCCAGCGCGGCCGCATGACCGGCAAGGCCACCCGCGGCAACGTGGTGTGCCAGGGCCAGTACGGCCTTGTTGCCCTGGAGCCGGCTTGGATCTCCTCCACCCAGATCGAGGCAGCCCGTGTTGCCATGACCCGTTACATCAAGCGTGGCGGCAAGGTGTGGATCAAGATCTTCCCCGATAAGCCCGTTACTGAGAAGCCGGCCGAGACCCGCATGGGCTCCGGTAAGGGCTCTCCCGAATACTGGGTGGCAGTGGTCAAGCCCGGCCGCGTGCTGTTTGAGCTGGCGGATGTGGATGAGACCACCGCTCGCGAGGCTCTGCGCCTGGCAATGCACAAGCTGCCCATTAAGTGCAAATTTGTGGTCCGTGAGGACTCCGTGAAGGAGGATGGCACCAATGAAGGCTAATGAACTCCGCGAGATGCAGACCGCAGAACTGACCAGCAAGCTGGCAGATCTGAAGTCTGAGCTGTTTAACCTGCGCTTCCAGCATGCCATCAACCAGCTGGAGAACCCCGGCCGCATCGAGGCAGTCAAGAAGGACATCGCTCGTGTGATGACCGTTCTGGCAGAGAAGCAGTAAGGAGGTTAAACGATGGAAGAACGTAATCTGAGAAAGACCCGCGTCGGTATCGTCGTGTCCGACAAGATGGATAAGACCATCGTGGTTGCCGTGAAGGACAGCGTGCAGCACCCCCTGTACAAGAAGATCCTGAAGCGTACCGTCAAGTTCAAGGCTCGTGATGAGAAGAGCGAGTGCGGCATCGGCGATCGCGTCGAGATCATGGAGTGCCGCCCCCTGAGCAAGGACGTCCGCTGGCGCCTGGTCCGTATCGTTGAGAAGGCGAAGTAATTAAACCTTCGTCCGCTGCTTTGAACAGTTTGAAAGGAGATATCTGAAATGGTTCAGATGCAAACTTATCTCAAAGTTGCCGACAACACCGGTGCCAAGGAGCTGATGTGCTTCCGTGTGCTGGGCGGCACCCGCAAGAGATACGCAAACATTGGTGACGTTGTGGTCTGCTCTGTCAAGAAGGCAGCCCCGGGCGGCACTGTGAAGAAGGGCGACGTCGTCAAGGCTGTCATCGTGCGCAGCAAGCATGGCGTCCGCCGCGACGACGGCTCCTACATCCGTTTCGATGAGAACGCCGCTGTTATCGTTATGGCCGACAAGAGCCCCAAGGGCACCCGTATCTTTGGACCTGTTGCCCGTGAGCTGCGTGAGGCCGGCTACACCAAGATCCTGAGCCTGGCTCCGGAATCGCTGTAAGGAGGTTTTAAATTATGAATCATCTTCATGTTAAAACCGGCGACAACGTTATGATCATCAGCGGCAAGGACAAGGGCCACACCGGCAAGGTTCTGCAGGTCAGCCCCGCCGAAGGCAAGGTCATTGTTGAAGGCCAGAACATGGTTACCAAGCACGTCAAGCCCCGCCGTCAGGGCGAGCAGGGCGGTATCGTCAAGGCCGAGGGCGCTCTGTACGCCTGCAAGGTCATGCCCATCTGCCCCAAGTGCGGCAAGGCCGTGCGTGTGGGCCACGTCGAGAAGGACGGCAAGATGGTCCGCGTCTGCAAGAAGTGCGGCGCTGAGCTGTAAGAAAGGAGTAAGGAACAATGGCTCGTTTGAAAGAACAGTATGTCAATGAAATTGCTCCTGCTCTGAACAAGAAGTTCGGTTACAAGAGCGTTATGCAGATCCCGAAGCTCGACAAGGTGGTCATCAATGTGGCCTGCGGCGAGGCTAAGGAGAACGAGAAGATCCTGGACGCTGTCATGAAGGATCTGGGCCAGATCACCGGCCAGAAGGCTGTGGTCTGCCGTGCTAAGAAGAGCGTTGCTAACTTCAAGCTGCGCGCTGGCACTCCCATCGGCTGCAAGGTCACCCTGCGCGGTGAGCGTATGTACGAGTTCGTGGATCGCTTCTTCAACGTGGCTCTGCCCCGTGTTCGCGACTTCCGCGGCATCAACGGCAACGGCTTCGACGGCCGCGGCAACTTTGCCTGCGGCATCAAGGAGCAGATCATCTTCCCCGAGATCGACTTCGATAAGGTCGATGCTGTCCGCGGCATGGATGTCTGCTTTGTTACCACCGCTAAGACCGACGAAGAGGGCAAGGAGCTGCTGAAGGCTCTGGGCGCTCCGTTCGAGAACAACTAAGGGAGGAGAATTTTACAACAATGGCTAAACTGTCTATGAAGCTCAAGCAGTCCCGTCCTGCTAAGTTCTCCACCCGTGCATACACCCGCTGCCGCATCTGCGGCCGTCCCCACTCCGTGCTGCGCAAGTACGGTGTGTGCCGTGTGTGCTTCCGTGAGCTGGCCTACAAGGGCGAGATCCCGGGCGTCAAGAAGGCTTCCTGGTAATTAACCGGAGCCGGAATTTGTCGGATATCCGCCCCGGGCCGTGTTTACCGTTTCGGGGCGGTATCATTATAAAAACACTGAGAGCTAATCTAAGGAGGTTAGTGGCATGCAGATTACTGATCCTATCGCGGACCTGCTGACTCGCATCCGCAACGCTAGCTGCGCCAAACACCCTTCTGTGGAGATCCCCGCTTCCAACATGAAGAAGGCTATCTGCCAGATTCTGGTTGACGAGGGCTACATCAAGGGCATGCAGGTGAAGAATGACACCGTTCAGGGCACCATCGTTGTCACCCTGAAGTACCAGGCCAATGGCGAGCCCGTTATCGCTGGCCTGCGCCGCATTTCTAAGCCCGGCCTGCGCATCTACACCAACTGCGAGGATATGCCCAAGGTCATGAAGGGCCTGGGCACCGCGATCATTTCCACTTCCAAGGGCATCATGACCGACAAGGCTGCTCGTGCTGCGCACGTTGGCGGCGAGGTCCTGGCCTACGTGTGGTAAGAAAGGGGTAAAAGACAATGTCGAGAATTGGAAGAAAACCCATCGTCATTCCTGCCGGCGTCACTGTCACTGTCGATGAGGCAGCACACACCGTCGCTGTCAAGGGCCCCAAGGGCAGCCTGAATTCCAACTATCATCCCCTGATGACCGTTAAGGTCGAGGGCAATGAGGTTTTGGTTACCCGCCCCAATGACGAAGCCCAGGCACGCAGCCTGCACGGCCTGACCCGCACCAACATTGCCAACATGGTCAATGGCGTGGTCAATGGCTACGAGAAGCACATGGAGATCGTGGGCGTTGGCCTGCGCTGCCAGAAGCAGGGTTCCAACCTGGTTCTGAACCTGGGCTTCTCCCACCAGGTGATCGTCCCCGATACCGAGGACGTGACCATCACCTGGCAGGATCCCAACAACTTCACCGTTACCGGTATTGACAAGCAGAAGGTTGGCCAGTACGCCGCCGAGATCCGCGCCAAGAAGCCGCCCGAGCCGTACAAGGGCAAGGGCATCCGCTACAAGGGCGAGGTTGTCAAGCACAAAGAAGGCAAGGCCGGCAAGGGCAAGAAATAAGGTAAGGAGTGAAAGACAATGGTTAAGCAGATCGACAAGAACGAAGCTCGTCTTCGTCGTCATCGCCGCGTTCGTAACAAGATCAGCGGCACCACCGCACGTCCTCGCCTGGATGTTTTCCGCTCCGCCAAGCACATCTACGCCCAGATCATTGATGATGAGCAGGGTGTGACCCTGGTGTCGGCGTCTACCATGGAGAAGGACTTCAACGGCAACGGCGGCAACGTCGAGGCCGCTGCCGAGGTCGGCAAGAAGATCGCCGCCAAGGCCCTGGAGAAGGGCATCACCGAGGTCGTGTTCGACCGCGGCGGCTACGTTTATCATGGCCGTGTGAAGGCCCTGGCTGATGGCGCCCGTGAGGGCGGCCTGAAGCTGTGATGAGAGGAGGAAACACAGTATGGCTATGAGAAACCGTGAAGACGACGGCATGATCACCAAGGTTGTCTCCATCAACCGCGTTTCCAAGACGGTCAAGGGCGGCCGCGTCATGAAGTTTGCCGCTCTGGTCGTTGTGGGCGACGGCAAGGGCAGCATCGGCTACGGCATCGGCAAGTCGGGCGAGGTGCCCGAGGCTATCCGCAAGGGTGAGGCCGCTGCTAAGAAGAATATGCACAAGATCGCCACCAAGGGCACCACCATCCCCCACGAGATCATCGGCAAGTACGGCGCTGGCGCTGTTCTGCTGAAGCCGGCTGCCCCTGGTACCGGTATGATCGCCGGCGGCCCTGTGCGTGCGGTCATCGAGGCTGCGGGCATTAAGGACATCCGCGCCAAGTCGATGCGTTCCAACAACCCCATCAACGTTGTCTCTGCTACCTTCGCGGGCCTGTGCGGCCTGGTCAGCGCCGAGTCCGTCGCTGAGAAGCGCGGCAAGACCGTGAAAGAAATTTTGGGTTAAGGAGGTAACACACCATGGCAGACAAGATGCTCAAGATCGAGCTGAAGAAGAGCCTGATCGGCCGCGGCGCAAAGCAGATCGCTACCGCCGAAGCCCTCGGCCTGAAGAAGCCGGGCGACGTTACCGTTCAGCCTGACAATGCCGCTACGCAGGGCAAGATCGCTAAGATCGGCTTCCTGCTCAGCGTCACCGAAGCGTAACAGCAGGGGGTACACGCAATGAAGCTTCATGAAATCCACGCGATCCCCGGCGCCAACAAGCGCGTGACCCGTAAGGGCCGCGGCATTGGCTCCGGCAATGGCAAGACTGCCGGTTTCGGCAGCAAGGGCCAGAAGGCCCGTTCCGGCGTGAAGCACGCCGGTTTTGAGGGTGGTCAGATGCCTCTGGCACGCCGCCTGCCCAAGGTCGGTTTCAACAACATCTTCGCGACCCAGTATGCCATCGTCAATGTGGCTGACCTGGAGGCCGCTTTCAATGCTGGCGATGTCGTCGATACCGAGGCCCTGAAGGCGAAGGGTCTGGTCAAGAAGGCCCTGGATGGCGTCAAGATCCTGGGCAACGGCGAGCTGACCAAGGCTCTGACCGTCAAGGCCGCAGCCTATTCCGCTTCTGCCAAAGAGAAAATCGAGAAGGCAGGCGGAAAGGCTGAGGTGATGTAAGGTGCTTCAAACATTCCGAAACGCATGGAAGATCCCCGAGCTTAAAAATCGTCTCCTGTTCACGCTGGCGATCCTCGTGGTTTACCGTCTGGGCTGTGCGATCCCGGTGCCGTTCATTACGAGCTCTGCGCTGACGCAGATGTTCTCCAACGGCGATATGCTCTCGTATCTTGATATGATGAGCGGTGGCGCACTGTCCCGATGCACGCTCTTCGCGTTAGGTGTGACACCCTATATCAACGCATCCATTATCGTGCAGCTGCTTACCGTTGCTATCCCGTCCCTGGAAAACATGGCCAAGGAAGCGGACGGTCAGCAGAAAATGCAGCAGATCACGCGCTATGTCGGCGGTGGCATTGCGCTGGTGATGAGTCTGGGCTACTACTTCGTGGTGCGCAACATGGGCGCCTTGAAGTACACGACCGGCGCAGCAGGCATCTTTACCGCTGTGATCATCATTGCTACTTTTACCGCAGGCGCGCAGCTGATCACCTGGTGCGGTGAGCAGATCGACGATAAGGGCATCGGCAATGGCCTGTCCCTGCTGATCTTTGCTTCCATCGTGTCCAGCTGGTCCTCGCTGTACACCACAGTCAAGGGTCTGCTGACCCGGGCTGCAGCTGGCGAGCCCCAGTTCTACATCTTCCTGCCTCTGCTGGCTGTTCTGGCTTTGGTCGTCGTCGTGTTCATCGTGGTCATGACCAATGCCGAGCGCCGCATCACCATCCAGTATGCAAAACGGGTGGTGGGCCGCAAGCAGATGGGCGGGCAGAACAGCTACCTGCCTTTGAAGCTGAATATGAGCGGCGTTATGCCCATCATCTTCGCTTCCTCTCTGGTGTCCATTCCCGGCACCATCGGCAGCTTTTTGCAGATCGACCAGGTAGCGCATCCGTTCCTGTATGCGTTCTTCCACACATTCAACTACACCTCTTGGCTGTACGTTGTGATCTACTTGCTGCTGATCTTGGCCTTTAACTATTTCTATGTGGCCATCCAGTACAACCCTGTTGAGATCGCGAACAATCTGCGCCGCAACAACGGCTCGATCCCCGGCTTCCGTCCTGGCAAGCCCACCAGCGATTTCATCACCCACACCCTGAACAAGATCACCCTCTTCGGGTCCATCTTCCTGGCTGTGGTGGCTGTACTGCCCATCGTCCTGGGCAACTTGACCGGAATGAGCATCCAGCTCGGTGGTACCAGCCTGCTGATCGTTGTCGGCGTGGTGCTGGATACGACCCGCAGCCTGGACAGCTTTATGACGATGCGCAACCACAAAGGCTTTTTGGGCTGATCTGAACTGAACTAAAAAAGCACAGATGTGAGAAAGCACTGGAAAGGAGAGCAAGCCTCGGACTTTTCAGTGCTTTTTTGCATAGGGTGTGCTTTTGGGCAGCGGGGCTTGACCTGCTGCCCAAAAGCCGCTCTTAATATGTATATGCATCAAGGAAGGAGCAAATCTATGAACCTGATCCTGTTGGGCGCACCCGGCGCAGGCAAGGGCACGCAGGCCGAGATCATTTGCGCTAAGCTGAACATCCCCTCTATCAGCACCGGCAACATCCTGCGCGCTGCTGTGAAGGAAGGCACCGAAATGGGCCTGAAGGCAAAAAGCTACATGGATGCTGGCGCACTGGTGCCGGACGAGGTCATCATTGGCATCCTGAATGACCGCCTGGCGCAGGCAGACTGTGCCAACGGCTTTATCCTGGACGGTGTGCCCCGCACCATCGCACAGGCAGAAGCGATCGAAACCATGGGCATCCGCATCGACAAGGTGCTGGAGCTGAGCGTGCCGGATGAGGTCATCACCCAGCGGATGAGCGGCCGCCGCGTCTGCGAAAAGTGCGGCGCCAGCTACCACATCCAGTCCAAGCGCAGCCAGGTGGAGGGCATCTGCGATGCCTGCGGCGGCAAGCTGGTCATCCGCAAGGATGATGAGCCGGAGACCGTGCTGGGCCGGCTGAAGGCATACCATGAGCAGACCGAGCCCCTGGTGGAGTTCTACCGCAGCCGCGGCAAGCTGGCCGTGATCCCTCACTGCAGCTCCATCGAGCAGACCACGGCCGAAGTAATGAAGGCTTTGGAGGCGTAATAACGGTGATCCAGATCAAGAATGCGAAGGAACTGGACGGGATGCGGCGGGCCAATGCCCTGAGCGCTGCCGCCCTGAAATATGGCGGAGAGCATATCGAGGCCGGTATGACGACCTGGGAGCTGGATAAGCTGATCCAGGATTTTATCGTCAAGCATGGCGGCAAGCCCAACTTCAAGGGACTGTATGGTTTTCCGGGTTCGGCCTGCATCAGCCTGAATGACACGGTCATCCACGGCATCCCCTCTCACGACCAGGTCATCCGCCCGGGCGATATCGTCAGCATCGATACCGGTGCAAAAGTGGATGGGTTCAACGGAGACAATGCCTGCACCTATGCGGTGGGCAAGGTGGACCTGGAAGTCCGCCGCCTGCTGGAGGTCACCAAAGAGGCACTGCATCTGGGCATTGCCCAGGCAGTGGCGGGCAACCGCATTGGAGATATCGGCCATGCTGTGCAGAGCTACTGTGAGGCGGCTGGTTTCAGTGTGGTGCGGGAGTTCGTAGGCCACGGCACCGGCCGTGAGCTGCATGAGGATCCCGAAGTGCCCAACTACGGCACCCCCGGCCGGGGGCCGCGGCTGGTTCCGGGCATGACCATCGCCATTGAGCCGATGATCTGCCAGTACGACAGCAAGATCAAGACCCTATCGGACGGCTGGACGGTAAAGACCCGGGATGGCGGCATGGCTGCACATTTTGAACATTCCATTGCCATCCTGAAGGACCGCACCGAGATCCTGACCCTTGGCTGGGAGGACCCGAACTTTACATTGTAAGCCCGGATTTGTGCAAACTTGCTAAGTTTTTGTGAAAAAAAATTCACTCTGCCGTGCAGTCGCGCAAAACTGGAGCAAAGATTTCCGCCCTCAAAGGAGGGCGGAAATTTTTATCGGAAATACGGAAAAAACTCTTGCAAAATGCTTCTCAAAGGTGTATAATCTATAAATGGCCGTGGCAGCCAGATGCTTTCTCGGCAGACGGGGATACTCTGTCTGTTTTGCGGATTTTGTGCCGCAGGAGAAAAAGCATGTGGCGATCACTGCCGCCTGTCCGTCCATATGACAAACTGAGCAGATCCAATGAGGAGGCAAAGAGCTTGTCTAAAGAAGACGTCATCGAGATCGAAGGCATCGTGCGCGAGGCCATGCCCAACGCCATCTTTAAGGTGGAAATGTTGAGCGAGGACAAAAACACTGGGAAGCTCACGCCCAGCGGCCATGTCCTGTTGGCGCACATCTCCGGCAAGCTGCGGACCAATTTCATCCGTATCCTGCCCGGGGACAAGGTCACCGTAGAAATGTCGCCCTATGATCTTTCTAAGGGCCGCATCACCTGGCGCTCTAAGTAAGCGTCAGGGCATTATCCAAAAGGAGGTTCAACATCATGAAGGTCAAGCCTTCCGTGAAACCCATCTGCGAAAAGTGCAAGGTCATCCGCCGCAAGGGCCGCGTGATGGTCATCTGCCAGAACCCCAAGCATAAGCAGCGCCAGGGCTAATTCGGGCGCCTGGGGGTCAAGTGCGTAGAGTCCCGGCGCAGACCCCGACACTGACATGGGATGATTTTTGGAGGATACTACTATGGCACGTATTGCCGGCGTTGACCTGCCCCGCGAGAAGCGCGTTCAGGTGGGTCTCACCTATGTTTATGGTATCGGCCAGACCACGGCCAACAAGATCCTGGCTGCCACTGGCATCAACCCCGATACCCGCGTCAAGGACCTGACCCTCGATGACGAGGCTAAGATCCGTGACTACATCGATCAGGCTAACATCCTCGTTGAGGGCGATCTGCGCCGCAACGTGGCTCTGGACATCAAGCGCCTGGTTGAGATCCAGTCCTTCCGTGGCACCCGCCATCGCAAGAACCTGCCCTGCCGTGGCCAGCGCACCAAGACCAATGCACGTACCTGCAAGGGCCCGAAGCGCACGGTCGCCAACAAGAAGAAGTAAGGAGGATCTGAGAAATGGCAAGTGCTAATAACGCCAAGAAGGGCGCAAACGTCCGCATGAAGCGGAAAGAGCGCAAGAATATCGCAGCCGGTCAGGCTCATATCCAGTCTACGTTCAACAATACCGTGGTCACCATCACCGACCTGCAGGGCAATGCTGTGTCTTGGTGCTCCTCTGGCAGCCTGAACTTCCGTGGCAGCCGCAAGAGCACCCCGTTTGCAGCTCAGTCTGCTGCTGAGACCGCTGCTAAGGTCGCCATCGAGCACGGCATGAAGACCGTTGAGGTCTACGTCAAGGGCCCCGGCGCTGGCCGTGAGTCCGCTATCCGTGCGCTTCAGGCAACCGGCCTGGAAGTCACCCTGATCAAGGACGTGACTCCCATTCCCCACAACGGCTGCCGTCCCCCGAAGCGCCGTCGTGTCTGATCGAAGGAGGAAACTGAATTATGGCAAAGAATACGCAGCCTATCGCAAAGCGTTGCAAGGCCCTGGGCATTTCTCCTGCGGTCATGGGCTATGCAAAGAAGAATACTACCCGCAACTCCAACAGCAACGTGCGCAAGAAGCAGTCTGAGTACGCTATGCAGCTGAAGGAGAAGCAGAAGGTCAAGTTCATTTACGGCGTGCTGGAGAAGCAGTTCCACAACGCCTTCCTGAAGGCTGAGTCTCGCCCCGGCCAGACCGGCGAGAACCTGCTGCAGATCATGGAGTGCCGTCTGGACAACGTCGTGTTCCGCCTGGGCTTTGCTCAGACCCGCCGCGACGCTCGTCAGCTGGTGTCCCACGCTCACTTCAACGTCAATGGCAAGAAGGTCAACATCCCCTCTTACCAGGTCAAGGCCGGTGACGTGATCGAAGTGCGCGAGTCCAGCCGCTCTTCCGCTAAGTTTGCTAAGCTGACTGGTCCTGAGGCTCCAGTCGTGGCTCTGCCTTCCTGGCTGAACCGCGAGGCCGGCACCCTGAAGGGCGTCGTCGCAAAGCTGCCCGAGCGCAGCGACATCGACTACGAAGTCGCAGAGCACCTCATCGTCGAGTTGTACTCCAAGTAATCCATTGGGAAAGTACATCCCTCGATTGCTAAAAGAGGGACAAGACTTTCAAATTCTTGAAAAAAGAATACTAGAATGGGCCGATGGTAACATCGGTTTGACAAGGAGGGCATAGATATGATGGAGATTGAACGTCCCAAAATCGAAACGGCAAGCCTGTCGCCGGACGGCCGCTACGGCAAATTTGTGGCGGAGCCTCTGGAGCGCGGCTTTGGCATCACCCTGGGCAACAGCCTGCGTCGTGTGCTTCTTTCCTCTCTGCCCGGTGTCGCCGTGACCAGCGTCAAGATCGACGGCGTGGTCCACGAGTTCTCCACCATTGAGGGCGTCAAGGAAGACGTTACCGAAATTGTCCTGAACCTGAAGGGGATTGCTGCAAAGCTGTACACCGACGGGCCGAAGACGGTGCGTGTGGAGGCTGTTGGCCCGTGTGAAGTCACGGCCGACAACATCAAGCAGGGCGATGACATCGAGATCCTGAACCCTGAGTGGCATATCGCCAGCCTGGGCGAGGGCGGCAAGCTCGTCATGGAGCTCACCTTCGACAAAGGCCGCGGCTATGTGCCCGCAGAGCGCAATAAGCAGGCTATCATTGAGAAGAATGATATCAACACTCTTCCCGTGGATAGCATTTACACCCCGGTGCTCAAGGTGAATTACAATGTCACCAGCACCCGCGTTGCGCAGTCCATCGACTACGACAAGCTGACGCTTGAGGTTTGGACCGACGGCACGATCAATGCGCAGGAAGCTGTCTCTCTGGCAGCCCGCGTGCTGACCGAGCACCTGAACCTCTTCGTCAATCTGTCCGATGAGGCAGCCGGCACGGAGATCATGGTGGAGAAGACCAACGACGACAAGGAGAAGGCTCTGGAGATGACCATCGAGGAGCTGGATCTGAGCGTGCGTTCCTTCAACTGCCTGAAGCGCGCCGGTATCAACACGGTCGAGGACCTCGTCAGCAAGAGCGAGGACGAGATGATGAAGGTTCGTAACCTCGGCCGTAAGAGCCTGGAGGAAGTCATGGCTAAGCTGGACTCCCTGGGCTTCAAGCTGAACACTGACGACGACTAATTTGTTTGATAATTAAGGAGTGAAACGGGATGCCCGGTACCAGAAAGCTCGGTAGAACCAGCGACAGCCGCAACGCCATGATGCGCGCTATGGTCACCTACCTGTTCGAGAATGGCAAGATTGAGACCACTGTTACTCGCGCTAAGGACGTCCGGTCCATGGCCGAGAAGATGATCACCCTTGGTAAGTCCAGCGACCTGCACACCAAGCGCCAGGTCTACAGCTACATCACCAAGGAAGATGTTGCGAAGAAGCTGTTCGACGAGATCAGCCCCAAGTATGCTGACCGTAACGGCGGCTACACCCGCATCATCAAGATCGGCGCACGCCGCGGCGACGCAGCCGAGATGGCCGTGCTGGAGCTGGTCTGATCTGACCGCTTAAACGGTTTTATGAAGTCCTTTCCCCTTTGTGGGAAAGGGCTTTTTTGTTTTGTCCGCAGCAAAAATTTGGAGCGGTACGCTCCCCGGGACCCGCCAGTGTGCATATCCTCTCGGTGCTGAAGCATATGGTTGTGACGGCGAAGAAAGGGGGAAGGCGTTGTGGAACAAAACAGCCTGGCAGCGGCATTGTGTATGACCACCCTGGCGGGACTTTCCACTGGGTTGGGCGGTCTTTTGGTGTTGTGGCGTCTGCCGGGGAAAAAGCTGCTGGCCCGGTCGCTTGGGTTTGCAGCCGGTGTGATGCTGGCGGTCAGTTTAGGGGATCTGACTCCTATGGGGATGGAATATTTTTCTGCACGGCTGCCGGCCGCAGCAGCGGGGGCAGCAGCGGCCGGGCTTTTGCTGGCAGGGATGCTGACTGGTGCAGCCATGGATGGGACCCTGCCGGAGGAAAAGACGCTCTGGAACAGCATAGCGGGGCAGGATGCCGATGACCGGCGCCGGGCGCTGCATTGCGGCGTGGTGGTGGGGCTGGCACTGGTGGCACATAATCTGCCGGAAGGGATCTTGACCTTGTTCAGCGGCGTTCAGGACCCCCGGGAGGGGCTGCGCCTTTCGCTGGCTATTGCGCTGCACAATCTGCCGGAGGGCATCAGTACGGCAGCGCCCATCTGGTATGCGACCCATAGCCGCAAAAAAAGTGTTTTGGCTGCGTTTGGTTCGGGTCTGGCAGAGCCGCTGGGGGCGCTGCTGGCCTACTTTGTACTGTCGCCGGTGCTCAGTCCGGGCTTGCTGGCGGGGCTGACACTGGGCGCTGCGGGGGTCATGTGCTGGGTCAGCGTGTCGGAGCTGCTGTTTGGCGGTTTTGCGCTGGGCAGACGGGGGGATACTGCTGCCGGGTTTGCCGCTGGTGTGTGTGGAATGATACTTGGAATTGCAGTCCTTGCATGATATACTAAAAGCCGGAGAGACGGGAAACTGCTCTCCGTTCCGTTTTGAAAAAGCGGGCAATACTTTCAATGGAAGGAGGCGCCCTCTGTGCTGAAAAAATATCTGGGCGCTGCGCTGCTGCTGTTCTGTCTGCTGCTTTCGGGCTGCAGTTTCACCTTGCAGGAAACGATGCAGGTGGAGGAGCTGCTGCGGGCGCCCCGGCTTTCCGGTGACTATGGTGCGCTGCAAACGGCCCTGGATGAGTGGCTGGGGGAGAGCGCACAGCTCAAGTATCCTATGCAGGGAGAACCGCTTTCTCCCTTTGTCCTCCACGATCTGGATGGTGACGGGCAGCAGGATGCGGCGGTGCTGTACACCACAGCCCGCACCTCCAACGTCTGTGTAGCGGTGTTGCAGCGGGACACCAGCGGCGTCTGGCAGGTGCGCCAAAGCGTAGAAGGGCTGTCGGACACGGTGGAGAATGTGCGCTTGGCGCAGCTCCAGGGTGGGGATGCAGCACAGCTGACGGTGGGGTATCTGGCCTCTCCGGGAGACCGGTATCTGGCGGTATATTCCTATGCCGAAGGGCAGCTGTCCACGATCCTGGAGCAGCCCTATGAGCAGTATCTGGCGGAGGATATCACCGGCGGCGGCAACGAGGATCTGATCTTGATGTCTACCCTGGAAGGGGGCGGCGTGCAGATCGAGCTGCTGACCGCCAACCGGGAAGGCGTGTTCCAGCAGGCCGCGGTCATGGGCCTGTCGGCCGATAAATTCACCGGCTGTGCATCGTTGGCTGCCGGGGTGGGCGCAGATGGCCGCCATTACCTGGCGCTGGATGGATGGACCGGTATTTCCGGCAACAACCTGGCAACAGTGCTGCTTTGCTTTGATGAAAAAAATCAGCAGATGGTGCCTGCCCGACAGATCAGTACCGAGGAGCTGTATAACGCTACGCTGCGCAATGTGCCGGTGCTGACCAGTCAGGACCTGGACGGCGATGGGGTAGTGGAGATCCCCACCCAGCCGGATGAGGCGGGCCTTTTGAATATGAGCCAGAGCCGCCGGATGGATTTTATCGTCTGGATGGATTTTACCAGCCGTTCGCCCAAAAAGAGCTTTGGTCTGCTGGATGAGGAAACAAACTGCTATATCGAACTGCCGATGGAGTGGGAGGGAAACCTCAAGCTCACCGACAGCCAGGAAGTGGAGGATGCAGTGGAGCTGCGCACCATGGACGAGGATGCTTTGGTGCTGACGGTGCGCCTGGCAGATTCGGCAGCAGATGCAGAGGGCTGGACCCGCCTGGGCATCGTGGCCTCCCGCCAGATGCAGGCCCAGCTGGGGCCGGACGTGGTCATTACAGATCCGAACTACCAGCTGGCAGATTCGCTGTACCTGCTGGATTAACGTATATCCTGGGATGGAGGAATGTTTGGATGGCAAAAGTGCTTATTGTAGAGGATGAAGCCAGCATCCGTGAGATGATCGCGCTCAACCTGCATCTGGCTGGGATGGAGGCGCTGGAGGCCGAAAGTGCGGAGCAGGCTTTGACCTTGCTGGAACAGCAGCCGGACTGTGATGCGGCGATCCTGGATGTGATGCTGCCGGGGATGAACGGCTTTTCGCTCTGCGAAACCATCCGCCGCACGGATCAGAAGATCGGCATCATCATCCTCAGCGCCAAAGGGCAGGAGCAGGATAAGATCCGGGGACTGTCCATTGGTGCAGACGACTATATGACTAAGCCTTTCAGCGTCAGTGAGCTGTTGGCCCGGGTACTGGCGCTGTGCCGCCGGGTCAGCCGCACAGCGGATAACGCTGTGGAGGAGAGCCCGTCCTCTCTGGTCAGCGGGGAATTTGTGCTGGATGAGAACCGCCGTGTCCTGCTGAAAGCCGGGCAGCCCATTGAGCTGACCCAGGTGGAGTTCCAGATCATGGAGCTGTTTTTCCGCAACCCGGGCACAGCTTTGGTGCGGGAAAAGATCCTGAAAGGGGTCTGGGGCGAAAACTATTTTGGGGATGTGAAGATCGTGGACGTCAACATCCGCCGTCTGCGGATGAAGGTAGAGGACGAGCCGTCCCACCCGGTGCATATCCTTACGGTATGGGGCTATGGCTACCGCTGGGAGGAGTGAACCGATGGGCAAGAGCCGAAGAATTCGCAGCGGCATCACCCGGCGCTGGCTGCGGGGCAGCCTGCTGATCACGGTGCTGCTGGTGATGCTGGCGGAGGGGCTGTTTTTGTACAGTGCGACCCGCAGCTATTACAACGGGGTACAGCAATCCATGTACCGCCGTTTTTCCTCCATTACCGGTCAGCTGAAAATGTACGCTGGCGACACCCCGCAGCGCACCTCCTCCAACCGCAGCATGGCGCTGCGGCGGATGGTGGAGCAGTTTGCGGACAAGGATAAATATGAGTTCATGCTGCTGGACAGCTACGGTTCCGTGATTGCCACTTCCAGCGGTACCGGAGCCGAGGGCATCGTCAGCCCGGCAGATTTTGAGCAGGCACAGCAGGCATCGGATGGCATTGGTCTGGCCATCTACCGCACCGCCTCCGGGGAACCGGTGATGGCGGGCTGCTGCCTGGTGCCCTATGCGGCGGCAGATATAGCGGCGATCCGCATGGTCACCAGTCTGAGCCTGATCGAGGGCCAGCTGAAGGATGCGCTGCTGCTCAGTTTGTTGGTGGCGGCGGCAGTGCTGGGCTTTACGATAATGTCCGGCCTGTATTTCGTGCGCAGCATCGTTTCTCCGCTGGGGCAGGTGGAGCGGACGGCTGCATCCATCGCCCAGGGCGAGCTGAATGTCCGGCTGCCGGTCACCGGTGATGAGCGGGACGAGGTGGACCGGCTGCGCGGCACCATCAACCGGATGGCGGAGGGGCTGGAGGAAGCGGAGCGAATGAAAAACGAGTTCATCAGCTCCGTCTCTCATGAGCTGCGCACCCCCCTGACCTCGATCCGGGGGTGGGTGGATACCCTGCGCACGCTGGACGACCCGCAGGACGAAAACTATCGCAAAGGGCTGCAGATCATCAGCAGCGAGACAGGGCGGCTGTATAATATGGTAGAGGAGCTGCTGGATTTCAGCCGCCTGCAAAATGGAGGCATCCGCATGGACAACCGTCCGCTGGACCTGGTGGCAGAGCTTACCGACGCAGTGCTGTTTTGCGAAGCCCGCATCCAGAACGAAGGGCTGGTGCTGGACTATGCCGAGCCGGAGCAGATGATCCCCGTCTATGCCGACCCGAACCGCCTGCGGCAGGTGTTCATCAACATCCTGGACAACGCCATCAAGTATTCTGCTCCCGGCGGGCGGATCACGGTCAAGCTCTGGGCCGGGGAATACAAGGCATTTGTGGAGATCCTGGACCAGGGCCGGGGCATCCCGCCCGAGGACCTGGAAAACGTCAAGACAAAATTTTTCAAGGGCAAGAACTCGGTTCGGGGCAGCGGCATCGGCCTGGCGCTGGTGGATTCCATCATGACCGCCCTGGACGGCACGATGGACATCAAAAGCACCCTGGGCCGGGGCACGGTGGTCACCCTGGGCCTGCCGCTGTACCGGCGGTAAGCCGCGGGCTGCAAATTGCCGGCACTAAACTTTTGTCACATTTTTGTGGTAAAATAAAAAGCCTAGGGCAAAATAAGGCCCTGGCAGAAGGATAGAAAAAGAGGAGAAACTCCCAATGAACCAACCCAAGCCCGAATGTTTTAAGACCAGCGTGGGCGGCCAGGCATTGATGGAAGGCATCATGATGCGCGGTCCGCAGCAGATCTGCTGTGCGGTGCGCAAGCCGGACGGCAGCATCGAGACCAAGCTGGAACCTACCCCTCATCATGGCGTTTGGTCCCGGATCCCGTTGGTGCGGGGCGCAGTGTCCATGGTGGAAAGCCTCGTCATGGGCTACCGCTATATGATGTACTCGGCGCAGGTGAGCATGGGGGAGGACTACGACCCCCAGCAGGAAGAATCCGCCTTTGAAAAATGGGTGGGGGATCACCTGGGCAAAAAAGCCGAGGATATGCTGCTGGTAGCGGCCGCAGTCGTTGGCGGATTGTTTGCCATTTTGCTGTTCACGGTGCTGCCCACGGTGCTGGTAGGGGGGCTGGATCATCTGATCTCCCTGGGGCGCTGGCCCAAGGTCATCCTGGAAGCGGTGCTCAAAGTGGGCATCTTTTTGAGCTATATGATGGCCATCTCCCATATGAAGGAGATCCACCGGGTGTTTGAGTACCACGGTGCAGAGCATAAGACCATTGCCTGCTATGAGGCCGGGGACCCGTTGACGGTGGAAAATGTGCGGAAGTATACCCGGTTCCACCCCCGGTGCGGCACCAGCTTTTTGATCCTGGTGGTGATCGTCAGCGTGTTTTTGTACAGCGTGCTGCCCTGGGGCAGCATGGGTCTGCGGGTGCTGTTCAAGCTTTTGCTGCTGCCGGTGGTCATGGGCATCAGCTATGAACTGCTGAAATGGTGCGGCCGGTCGGACAACTGGGCCACCCGCATCATCCGTGCGCCGGGCCTGCTGGTGCAGCGTCTCACGGTGTTTGAGCCGGATGACAGTATGATCGAAGTTGCCATTGCGGCTGTGACCCCGGTGCTGCCCAATACACCGGAGGAGGGCAGATGGTGACCGGGGGGCTGACGCCCCGGGCGGCGGTGGCCCTGGTGCAGCAGCGCCTGGCTGCGGCGGGCTGCCCGGATGCGGATTTTGACGCCCGGGAGCTGTTCCGCTTGGCGACGGGGAGAGACCCCCGCTTGTCCGAGCGCGTTTTGACCGAGGAACAGGCTGCCCGGCTGGAAACCTTGTGTCAGCGGCGGGAGTCGCGGGAGCCGCTGCAGTATCTCTGCGGACGCTGGCCGTTTTTGGATTTTGAGCTGGCGGTGGGGCCGGGGGTGCTTTGTCCCCGGGCGGATACCGAGGTGGTGGCCGAGGCCGCCGCACAGACCCTTGCGGGCTGTGCAGCCCCGAAGGTGCTGGATCTCTGTGCCGGTACCGGCTGCCTGGGGCTGGGCATCAAACGTCTGTGCCCCACAGCCAGCGTGACCTGCGTGGAGAAAAGCCCGGAGGCACTCCATTACCTGGTGTGCAATGTGCGCACAGCCCTGCGCAGCCTGCCCCAGGGCAGCACCGAGGATGTGCTGGAGGAGGACGAGCCTACTCTTGGCTCCGGACTGCTGGGCATCGCCGCCCTGCCGCCCGCAGCGCAGGCGGTAGAGGGAGATCTGTTCGACTACTGGCGCGGCCTGCCGGAGGGCGGGCTGGATCTGATCGTTTCCAATCCGCCGTATCTGACGGCATCGGAGATGGAGGATCTGCAGCCGGAGGTGGCAAAGGAGCCTGCCATGGCCTTGGCTGCCGGGGAGGATGGGCTGGACTTTTACCGGGCTTTGGCGCGGCATTACCAGACCCCGCTGCGCCCCGGCGGTACGTTGGCGCTGGAGATCGGCTGGCAGCAGCGGGAGGCTGTCTGTGCCTTGCTGCAAGCCGAAGGCTGGACGCAGATCCGCTGCATCCAGGATCTGGGCGGCAATGACCGCTGCATCCTGGCCCAAAGACCGGAAGAAAGATCTGCTTCTTAGTTTGAAAATCAAACAACTTCCTGTTGTAATATCTTGGATTTGTGGTATACTGAAAGGGAATAGAACAGCGGCTTTTTAGCCTGCACAGAAACCTTACGGTAAAGGAGCAACGCACGATGGCAAAAAATCAGAATACGGTGGTCACCGCCACCCAGAAGACCGAGCCGAACGCAAAAAAGGATGCGCTGGCCACGGCCCTTGCCCAGATCGAAAAGCAGTTTGGCAAAGGGGCGATCATGAAGCTGGGCGATAACACCGCCATGCAGGTGGATGCGATCTCCACCGGCAGCCTGGGGCTGGATCTGGCTCTGGGTGTGGGTGGTGTGCCCCGCGGACGTATCATCGAGGTCTATGGCCCGGAGTCCAGCGGTAAGACGACCCTGGCCCTGCATGTCCTGGCTGAAGCACAGAAAAAAGGCGGCGAGGTGGCGTTTATCGACGTAGAGCACGCACTGGACCCCACCTATGCAGAGGCTCTGGGCGTGGATATCAACAGCCTGCTGGTCAGCCAGCCGGATACCGGTGAGCAGGCCATGGAGATCTGCGAGGCGCTGGTGCGCTCCGGCGCTATTGACGCCATTGTAGTGGACTCGGTGGCGGCCATGGTGCCCCGTGCAGAGATCGAGGGCGAGATGGGTGACAGCCATGTGGGTCTGCAGGCCCGTCTGATGAGCCAGGCCATGCGTAAGCTCACCAGTGTCATTGGCAAGACCAACACGGTCTGCGTCTTTATCAACCAGCTGCGTGAGAAAGTGGGCATCGTTTACGGCAACCCGGAGGTCACCACCGGCGGCCGTGCGCTGAAATATTATTCCTCGGTCCGCATCGATATCCGCCGTGTGGAGGGTTTGAAGGATTCTTCCGGCCAGTTCATCGGCAACCATACCCGGGCAAAGGTGGTCAAAAACAAGGTGGCGCCGCCGTTCCGGGAGGCAGAGTTCGATATCATGTTTGGCGAGGGCATCTCGAAAATGAGCGAGCTGCTGGATGTAGGTGTCAAGCTGGGCATCGTGCAGAAGAGCGGCGCTTGGTTCAACTATGGGGATATCCGTCTGGGCCAGGGCCGTGACAATGCCAAGCAGTTCCTGCGGGAGAATCCGGAGATCGCAGACGATATCGAAGGCCAGATCCGTGCCAATGCGGACAAGCTCTATGCGACCCGCCGCCCTGCACCCCGTGCCGCCGCCCCGGTCAAGGAGGGGGAGGCAGCGCCTGTGGCAGAGCCGGTCGTAAAGGCACCTGCCCGCAGCAGCGAGAGCGAGCTGGATATCATGGTGGAGGATTAAAATGTCCTTTGCCCGCCGCCGCTCCCTGCAGGAGGAGGAAAAATGCGCTGACCCCGCCAAGGCCCGTGCCAGAGCACTGGAAGCGCTGGCTGCGCAGGAGCTGTCCTCGGCTGTGCTGTACGACCGCCTGCGCCGCCGCTTTACGGATCAAGCTGCCGCCTATGCCGTGGCAGAGATGGTCCGCTGCGGCTATCTGGATGATGACCGCTATGCCGCTGCCCGGGCGTATGGCCTGCGCAGCGCAGGCAAAAGCCGCCGTGCCGCCGCCCAGACCCTGCGGCAGAAGGGGCTGACCCCGCCGCAGATCGAAACGGCACTGGAAGAAGCCTATGCTCCGGATGATACCGGGGAAGACCCGGACCTGGCGGCTGCCTGCGGGCTGGTGCAGCGCCGGTACCGCACCAAACTGGAAGCCGGCCGCAAGGACCTGGTGACCGCTGCCCTGCTGCGCCGGGGGTTTGCCTATCCGGTGGTGCGGGAGGCCCTGCGCCGAGCTGAGGAAGCCCAGACCCCGCCGGTCTGAAACATTTTGCATTGTGATTTTCCCGCATCAGCGGGCCCCCTTGATAAGAAAGTGAGTATGGACCCATTATGAAGATTGCATGTATTTCTCTTGGCTGCCCCAAGAACCAGGTGGACCTGGATGTTATGGTGCACAGCCTTTTGTCTGCGGGCCACGAGACCGTGGCAGACCTGGCAGAGGCAGATGCAGTGCTGGTAAACACCTGCGGCTTTATTGAGAGCGCTAAGACCGAGGCCATTGAAAATATCCTGGAAGCCTGCTCTTATAAGCAGGCAAACCCGGAGCTGAAAGTGGTGGTCACCGGCTGCCTGGCCGAGCGCTACCGCAGCCAGATCGCCCAGGAGATCCCGGAGGTGGATGCGGTGGTAGGCTGTGCCTCCAACGGCGCCATTGCTGCGATCCTGGACCGCCTGACGGCAGGCGAGCAGCATCTGGAAAGCTACGGCCCCAAGCGGGACTTCCCGCTGGGGGGCAAGCGGGTCATTGGCACCCCGGCTCACTATGCCTATCTGAAAATCGCCGAGGGCTGCAATAACCGCTGCCATTACTGTGCGATCCCCGGCATCCGGGGACCGCTGCGCAGCCGGGATATGGCCGACTGCCTGGCCGAGGCCCGCTGGCTGGCCGGGGAAGGGGTCAAGGAGCTGATCGTGGTGGCGCAGGACCCCACCGCCTACGGCGAGGATTGGGGCAAGCCCGGCAGCCTGTGTGAGCTGCTGGACGGCCTGAACGCCATCCCCGGCATTGAGTGGGTGCGCATTATGTATGCCTACCCGGAGCGCATCACGGATCAGCTGATCCAGACCATGCAGCGGGATGAAAAAGTGCTGCCCTATCTGGATCTGCCCATCCAGCATTGCAGCGATGAGGTGCTGCACCGGATGAACCGCCGCTCCACCAAGGCCCAGCTGCTGGATGTGATCCGCCGCCTGCGGGAGGCGATCCCCGGCATCACGCTGCGCACCACCCTGATCGCAGGCTTCCCCGGGGAGACGGAGGAGCAGTTTGAGGAGCTGTGCCAGTTCGTCAAGGACGTGCAGTTCGACCGGCTGGGCTGCTTTGCTTACTCCGCAGAGGAGAATACCGTGGCCGCCGGCATGGATGGTCAGCTGGACCAGGAGACCAAGGACCGCCGCGCCGAGCTGGTGATGCAGATCCAGACCGGTATCATGGCCCAGAAACAGGCAGAAAAGGTGGGCAAGACCCTCCGGGTGCTGTGCGACGGCATCGACGAGGAGAGCGGCCTGTACCTGTGCCGCACCGCCGGGGATGCCCCGGAGGTGGACGGCTGTGTCTGCGTGAACAGCCTGGAACCGCTGTACCCCGGCGAGTTCTACGATGTGTTGATCCAGGACAGTGACCTGTACGATCTGTATGGTGCTGTCGTAAAATAACAAACGGGACAGAACGGAGGCGTTTTTATGAATCTGCCCAATAAGCTTACCCTGCTGCGTATGCTGCTGGTGCCGGTGTTCATGGTGTTCGTGTCCATGGGCCAGTATGGTACCGCGGATTTTGACACTACCTGGTACCTGGTGGCGGGTGTGGTGTTTGCTGCTGCCAGCTTTACCGACTTTTTGGACGGTTATCTGGCCCGCAAGTGGAAGATGGTCACCGACTTTGGCAAGTTTGCAGACCCTCTGGCAGATAAGCTGCTGACCACCGTGGCCTTTTTGTACATGATGCGGGACGGGGTCTGCTCTCCGGTGGTGCTGGCCATCATCCTGGCGCGGGAATTTGCCGTGTCTGGTCTGCGCATGGTGGCAGCCAGCGCAAAGGACGGAAAGGTCATTGCTGCCAATATGTGGGGCAAGGTCAAGACCGTGATGCAGATGCTGACCATCGTCTTCTATTTCTTTGCAGCAGCGCTGGCAGGGCCGGATGCAGTGGGGACCGTCTCCTCTGTGGCCAACTGGCTGTGCTGGGGCGTGGCTGCGGTCACTGCCATTTCTGGCATCAAGTATCTGTGGGATAACCGCAGCTTTATCAATACCGCAAAGTAAGGGGAGACCCATACTTTTTGCAGAACACAAAACGGACAGGGGCGCACCCTGTCCGTTTTTGGAATTATAAGAGAAATTATTACACATGGGAGAAAAAACACTGCAAAAACCCACCGCTGCTGACACATGGCGGCGGGTACTGTCCATCCTGCTCAACTTCTGCATCCCCCTGGCGGAGCCGATCGCCCTGCCCATGAGCTGGGATTGGGGGCACGAGAGTATCTTTTTATTTTATACAGAGGATTCCAACCTCTTTGCGGCTGCCGTCTGCACCCTGGTGGCGGCAGGCCAGGTGATCTGCCTGTTTACCGGCAGGGAGCTGCCCCGCTGGCTCAAACGGCTCAAGTTTGTGGCTGCAAGCTGCCTTGCGCTCACGATGCTGACAGTGGTGTTTGTGCTGGCGCCGATGTACGGCCCGGACGGCTACTATGTGACCCTGTTCACCAGCTCCATGTTCTTCCACCATTTCCTGAACCCAGTGCTGGCGATGGTCTCCTTCGTGCTGCTGGAGCGCAGCCCCCGGCTGGCCGGGCGGGATGTCTGGCTGGCGCTGGTGCCTACGGTGCTCTACGGCTCCTGGCTGCTGGGGCTGAACCTGATGGGACTGGTGGAGGGGCCATACCCCTTCCTGATGATCTACCACCAGAGCGTGGGCACCACCGTGGCATGGTGCATCCTGATCCTGCTGATGAACCTCTTTTATGCCTGGCTGCTCTGGCTGCTGGGCGGCAATAGGAGAAAACGCCCCGCTTTCCCGCAGAATATGCGGCCGGGCACATCTACTTGACAAAAATTGGGAGCGAGCGTATACTCTGATTAAAAATCCACACCGGCCCTGCCGCCGGGGAAACGAGGCCCCACCATGAACACCCTTTTTGCCCGTCCGATCTGATGCACCTGTGATCCTGCTGTTGAACAAAAATTGGATCACAGGGAGGTGTGTCCCGGCTGATAGGAGCCGGGAAGACGGATGAAAACAAAAAAATTGCATATGGATCCACTGGACCTGACTGCACTGTGCAACGGGTTGGTGTTTTTTGCGCCGGTGGCTCTACTGGTACGCAGCACCGCTGGGGTCAGTACGGAGCAGTTCTTTGTATTGCAGGCGCTGCTCAGCGCTGTGGTGCTGGCAGCGGAGGTCCCTTCCGGCTGGCTGACCGACCGCATCGGCTGCCAGCGCACTCTGGTGCTGTACCAGCTGACCAATCTGGGGGCCAAGGGGCTGCTGCTGGCGGCCTGGCATCTGCACAGTCTGCCGCTGTTTGTGCTGGAGGCTGTGGTGGAAGGGCTGGGGGCGAGCTTGGCGTCCGGTACACGCAGCGCCTACCTCTACCGCACCCTGCCGCCGGAGCAGTACCTGATCCGGCTCGCTCAGGTGGACAACTGGGGGACGGTGGGCTTCCTGGTCAGTACTGTGGCGTATGGGGCGCTCTACCGCTGGGGTGGGCTGGGGCTGCTGCTGGGGGCCACCACCGTGGTCAGCGCTCTGGGGGCGGTCGCAGCTTTCCGCCTGCAGCCGGAGCCGCCCTGCCCGGCGGCACAGCTGGACCGTCGGCCCCGGGGCCTGGGGCTGGGGGAGCTGCTGCGTACCGGGCCGGTGGCGGCACTGATGATGCTGCTGGCGGCGCTGAGCATGGGGCGGCTTCTGGTCAACTTCTTTTATGTGGAAAAGCTGACCGCCTGCGGCCTGCCGGAGAGCTGGATGGGGCCGTTGATTTTGGGGTATGCCGGGCTGGAGCTGCTCTGTCCCCGCATTCTCGGGCGGATACGCCAAGGCCGGGGACTGGTCGGTGCGCTGATACTGAGCGGGATGGTGCTGGGCCTGCTGGGGCTGTCGCTGCCTCGCTGGGGGACCGTGGCGCTGATGCTGGTTCTGCCCCTGCTGCTGGATCTGGCCTCCTGCCTGTTGGACCAGGCGGAGAACGACCAGATCGACCGGCTGGGCCGCCAGGAGCAGCGGGCCGAGCTGCTGTCGCTGTTCAATATGGGGGTCAACCTGTTGGAGATGGCGTTTTTGCTGGGGTCCTCGGCGGTGTCCGCCCTGGGCAGCGGGGTCTGCTTTGGGGTGGTGGGCATCGGTCTGGCCGCAGCGGGGCTGGTCTGTGCCGTACCCCAGATACAGAGAAAGAGAGGGTAAGATGGAATTTCTGATCCGCAAGGCAGAGGAGAAGGATTGGTCCGCTGTGACGGCCATCATGAGCCAGGTGCAGCAGATGCACGCGGACTGGAGGCCGGATCTTTATAAGCCCAACCCCGAGATGATCCCCCAGGCTGTGTTTGCTAAGATTCTGGAAAGCGGCACCTGCTATGTGGCGCAGGCAGAAGATAAGGTGGTGGGGGTCATGCTGGTAGCCTTCTATCACAAAGGCAATGCCACCCATGTAGAGAGGGACGTACTGTACATCGACAGCATGGCAGTGGCGCAGGCGTATCGAGGCCAGGGTATTGGACATGCCTTTTTTAACAAAGCCCGGCAGCTTTGCCGGGAAAGAGGGCTGCAGAGCATTGAGCTGCAGGTCAACGCCGAAAATCAGGCGGCCTATGCGATGTACCGCAGCTGCGGCTTTACCGACCAGGCTATTCGGATGGAGCTGCCCCTGTAAAATAAAAAAACAGAGCGCCGCCCTGCCCGGGGTCTTCCGGACGGAGCGGCGCTCTGTGTTGTGTATGGGGTTTACAGCAGGGGGATGCCCGCCTGGCGGCAGGCTTCCAGGGTGGCGGCGTCCCAGACGCTGGCCTGCACCTCGCCGATGTGGACGCTGCCCAGCAGCAGCATGCACAGGCGGCTCTGGCCGATGCCGCCGCCGATGGAGTAGGGCAGTTCACCGGCCAGCACTGCCTTGTGGAACGGCAGACTGCGGCGGTCATCGCAGCCCGCCAGGGTCAGCTGACGGTCCATGCTCTCAGGGCTGACCCGGATACCCATGCTGCTCAGCTCATAGCTGCACTGCAGCGGGTCGTTCCAGAACAAAAGGTCGCCGTTCAGCATCCAGTCGTCGTAGTCCGGGGCGCGGCTGTCGTGGGGCTGGCCGCTTTTCAGCGCTGCGCCGATCTGCATCAAAAAGGTAGTGCCGTTGGCTTGCACAAAGGCGTTCTCCCGCTCCTTCGGGGTCAGGGTAGGGTAAAGGTCCTCCAGCTCCTGGGAGGTGACGAAGGTCACATGGGGGGTGTGCAGGGGCAGCTCCTGCAGCTCCGGGAACATAGCGTGCAGGTTCATCTCGGTGGCGCATACAGCGGCCACGATGGAGCGCACCACGGTCTTGAGGTAGTCCTCGGTGCGGTCCTCCTCCCGGATGACCTTTTCCCAGTCCCACTGATCCACATAGGCAGAGTGGAGGTTGTCCAGCTCCTCGTCCCGGCGGATGGCGTTCATGTCGCAGTACAGGCCCTTTCCTACATGGAAGTCATAGTCCTTCAGAGCCTTGCGCTTCCATTTGGCCAGAGACTGTACCACCTGGGTCTCGATGGTCCCGTCCTTGAGGTCGAAGGTGACCTTGCGCTCTACGCCGCTCAGGTCATCGTTCAGGCCGGTGGAAGCCTCCAGCATCAGCGGGGCGGAGACCCGGGTCAGGTTCAGTGTGGCGCACAGCGTGTCTGCAAACAGCCGCTTTACCGTGCCAATGGCCCGCTGGGTATCATACAGGTTCAGCGCAGGGCGGTAGCTCTCCGGGATGATGATCTTGCTCATGGTGATTCCCCCTCTTACATGGCAGCCGGCATACTCGGCCGATCGTATCATCGAATAGTAGAATTATGGCACATTTTTTCCGGATTGTAAAGGGAAAAGTGGGCGGGAGGCGGTGGCTGCCGCCTTGACTTCCCCTTGCAGGAAAGTTATAATAAACCTATCAATAGAAGCAAATGCGTTGATCCGGGCAGAGTAGCACCGTATCCGCCTGCACAGAGAGAACGGGCCTTTGGCTGCAAGCCCGTTTGCAGGCCCCGGTGGGAAGTGCGCCCGGCCAGCACGCTGCGGGAACAGGCGCCGCTGCCTTAGTATCGCAGTGCGGCCCGCCGCCGTTACCGGCGTTTGAGCGACAAACAGAAGTGGAACCGCGGTTTTGTGCATAAAAATCGCCTTCGGATAAGCTGGCAGAGCCAGTTTTGTCCGGAGGCGTTTGTTTTTGCCCGCTGCGGCTTATGTTCGTCACACAAAAAGGAGAGAGACCTATGCAGATTTTCAATACCCTGACCCGTCAGAAAGAAGAATTTGTCCCCCAGACCCCGGGGGAGTACCGCATCTATGTCTGCGGCCCCACCGTCTACAACTATATCCACATTGGCAACGCACGGCCGCTGATCGTGTTCGACACCCTGCGCCGTTACCTGGAGTACCGGGGCGCAAAGGTGCAGTATGTGTCCAATATCACGGATATTGATGATAAGCTCATTGCGAAGGGCAAGGAAGAAGGCACTTCCATGAAGCAGGTGGCTCAGCGCTTTGAGGCCGAGTATCTCAAGGATGCTGCTGGTCTGAACTGCCTGGCGCCCACCGTACAGCCCCGCGCCACCGAGCATATCCCGCAGATCCTGTCCATCGTGGCCGACCTGGTGGAGTCTGGTCATGCGTATGTGGCAAAGAATGGGGATGTTTACTTCCGGGTCAAGAGCGACCCCGCGTACGGCAAGCTCAGCCATCTGAAGCTGGATGACCTGGAGAGCGGCAACCGGGAGCTGCGCAGCCGCATGGAGGATGACCTGAAGGAGGACCCTGCGGACTTTGCTATCTGGAAGGCAGCCAAGCCCGGCGAGCCTGCCTGGGAAAGCCCCTATGGAATGGGCCGCCCCGGCTGGCACATCGAGTGCAGCGCCATGAGCCGTACCCACCTGGGCAAGACCATTGACCTGCATTGCGGCGGTCAGGACCTGATCTTCCCCCACCATGAAAATGAGATCGCCCAGAGCGAGTGCGCCAACGGCTGCACCTTTGCCCGCTACTGGATGCACAACGGCTTTATCAATGTGGACAATCAGAAAATGTCCAAGAGCCTGCACAACTTCTTTACGGTGCGGGATGTGGCCGAGCACTATGGCTATGAGCCGATCCGTTACTTTATGCTGACCGCAGGGTACCGGATGCCGCTGAACTACACGGTGGAGCTGATCGAGAGCTGCAAGAACAGCCTGGAGCGCCTCTACACCTGCCGGGAGAACCTGGACTTTGCCCTGAGCAAGGCGGAGTTTGGCACCGATGAGACCTTGACCGCAAAGGCAGAGGAAGCCCGGAAGAAGTTCTGCACCGCTATGGACGATGACCTGAATACACCGGATGCCCTGGCTGCAATGTTCGACCTGGTCAAGGAGATCAATACCCTGTCTGCGGTCTCCACCAAGCAGGCGCTGACCGCTGCCGCCGCTGCTTTTGATGAGATCGCCGGGGTGCTGGGTCTGCTGTACAACCGTAAAAAGGACGAGATCCCTGCCGAGGTCACTGCTCTGGTGGAAAAGCGTGCTGCCGCTAAGAAGGCAAAGGATTGGCCCGCTGCGGATGCGATCCGTGCAGAGCTGGCCGCCATGGGCTGGGCTGTTAAGGATACCGCCCAGGGTCCCCAGCTGTCGAAGCTGTAAGCAATTTTGGTGACACTGCCCGCTTTTTTGGGAAATAGCGGGATAAAAAACTTTTCACATGGCCTGTGCATCCGCACGGGCCATGTTTTTGTATGGGGGACAAACCCTCTTAGTCGCCTGCGGCGACATCTTCCCCCGGCCGGGGGAAGTCTTTCCACTCAGGTGGAGGCCTTGGCAAAGAGGGCAGGTCTCGTCCTCATTTGTCAACGGCAGAAGAAGTCAGCCGATAAGCGGTAAACTTTCCGCCCTTGCCAAAGCCTCTCCCTTTCGGGAGAGGTGGCACGGCGAAGCCGTGACGGAGAGGGTTGCTTCCGGAACGAACCCTCTCAGTCTCGCTGCGCTCGACAGCTCGTTCCCCTTTTTGTCGCCTACCGGCGACATCTTCCCCCGGCCGGGGGAAGTCTTTCGAAGGGAGAGCCCTTGGCAG